>JAABUP010001248.1_pt1 | contig 53620 bp, 74 predicted proteins | sample 5559201 | NCBI WGS metagenome assembly JAABUP01 (sample SAMN10711887, study PRJNA513373) | rock metagenome | isolation source: Antarctica rocks | place: Antarctica | reverse complement strand
AATAGCATGAGCGAGAAGATGTACCTGGTCAACATGGCCTTCCAGCCAGTAGATGTGAGCTGCCAGGTGCACAGCCCAGCGTGCAGCAGGCACTTCATCTTCTGTCACAAACTGAAGCACTGTTGCCAGTGCCTGCTCAGGCTTGCACAGCTTCAGCTCCAGCAGAGCCTTCTGGCAGGCCAGCGCCTGGTTGGCGGGAAACTTGTCACTGGCGGCAAGGTGAGTCAGCCTTGCCAGCAAGTCTTCCCCTTGCTGTACCTGCTGGTCGCTGTCCCCTGGGCGGCCAACTTGGAGATGCTGCAGGTCCCTGAATGCCTGCAAGAATTGGACAGCTCCTCTTGGGTTCAGAGAAGGCACCAGCATCAACTGGGAGGGGGAGGGGAAGGTGGGGCTAGGGGAAGGGAAAGGGGAGCGGTAGGAGCAGGGGCAGGGGGGAGGGGAGCGGTAGGAGCAGGGGCAGGGGTAAGGGTAGGGGTAGGGGTAGGGGTAGGGGTAGGGGTAGGGGGAGGCAGTGATGCAGATCTAGAAACAGGGATGTGGTGATCAGTAGGTTCAATGCATTGGACACCAGTTTCTCTTGCACTTGACGCCTGATGCCTTGTAACCAGCGTTCACACAGTCACAGGGGCAGAAGTACAGATGCAAACTCCCGTTACATGTCAGCTGTTAAGTTCAGCCAACAGCACACATGAGAAGGAGTTACCTGACCAAGCTGAGTCGTATGCAGACTCCAGGCGCTGGTGCATGAGACCAGCTTTGCGTTGGCAAACTTGCCAGTGACATGCCAGCAAGCTGCCTTGAGCTGGCTGGCAAAAGACTCCATCTCAGTTGTGAAGCCCCATCTGGCGAGCTGGTCAGCAACACACGCGCAAACCGGGCTGCTCATATCCAGCTGCAGGCAAAAGCACATGTGTACACAGCAGCTTCCTGACAGCACATTTGGATGAGATCACTAAGGGGTTGCAAGGCAGACGCAGAGACAGGCAGAGTCTGGGTGCCCATCTTGAGTAGTTGTGTCTGTACATCAGTGTGGCAGGCAGACAGACAGACAGACAGACAGGCAGGCAGGCGGGCGGGCAGGCAGGCAGGCGGGCAGGCAGATTGCAGTGCGTACCTTGACAGAAGTCAGGTAGTCCGAGAAGGCTGCCAGACGCAGCCCTGCCGCCGCAAGGCTGATGGCCCTCTGCTCATGCAAGCCTGCCAGCTCAGCATGTTTGCAGATGCCAAACGCATAGGCTGCACTCAGCACCTGCATAAGGCATGTCCACTGTGTTATGTGTCTCACAAGCTACATCACCAAACGTTGTTGCTGTTTGCACACTGCATGACCATTTCAGCCTTCAGAACTACCAACAGAGACTTATCGTCAACCAACCAGCAATGTGACCTAGAGCTGATTGCAGTCAATATGACACAATACAAGCATGACCAAAGTTGCACACCTGTTGAAGAAACAGAACTTGGGCAGGCACAAACTGCTTGCAGGCTGTTGGAGACAATGCAGACATCACAATGTGTACGACCATCATGCCGCCGCAGTCTAGATACAGCAAAGCAGGATTAACTGTGTTGGATCTAAAAGTAGGCAAGAGAGTCATCAGCAAAGCAAGTAGGCTTGACCTCCATCTGCAGCAATGCACCAGCAGATGCATCTGAAACATCCTCAAGGCTCATAAGTCATGACTTATTGCATCTTGATGCATGAGGACACGCAGACAGTCTGCTGACCTGGGTAAGCAGCTCCACGGCTATGGCATGCCGGCCTTCTGCTGTCGCCAAACCCACCGCTTGCAGCATTTGGCGATGGTGCTGCAGCATGAATGGTACCACAGCTGTGGGGCCATCCAGGGGGCTGACCAGCACCTGGAACTGGTGAGGCTGCTGTGGTGGCACAAACCTGGGCCCAGCAATGCCCTTGGCCAGTGATTCAAGACCACTCATGTGCTGGTTAAAGACAGCAGCAAGGTCAGCGCTTGACATGCTTGGCCCTGCAGCGGCACATGCACATGAGACTGTGCCATGTACCTTACATGACTCTATTGCAATTGCAATGTGACAGGAATGTGACAGGCGCTACAGCTAAACTGAGCCTCAGAGCACTGTGTTGATGGAGCAGTTTGTCATGGCAGTAGAAAGGTGCTGTTGGGACAAGTACATGTTGCAAAGCAATAGGCAGCATACATGCGGTGAAATTGCACTGCCTCACAATGCATGCAACATGAGCACAATCTGTCGCCACCGGTGGCAGAGCAACTTGCAACAGAGAAACCACTTACCTGCAAAGGCGTCTACGAAGCTGAATGCAGTGGTGGCCAGGTCAGATCCATCGGTGGCAGCAGTGGCGGTGGGCCCGGCAGCAGTGGCAGCCTTCCACTTGCCCTTACCCCTCACTGCCCTGTGCCTACCACTGGTCCTGTTACCACTGGTGGCCTTGCCCTTGCCGGTGCCCTCAGCTGTGGCAGAAGTTGAGCTGGCGGTGGCCACGCCTGAGGCTCCACCAAATGTGGGAGTCGGATCAGTGGCGCCAGCAAAGGGAGAGAAACCAAAGCTGGCACCAGAAGAAGATAAGGTAAAGCCACCCTTTGCAGGTGGGTCTGCCACATGCCCAGGTGGGTTGGGGTCTGCTGCAGGGGCAGCTTGGGATGCATCACCATTGCCTGCGCTGCAGCAGCTCTGGTGAACAAGCACAGCCACAAAAGGGCAGCAGAGCACATGTGGCAGACCCTATAGCATGTGCCAATGACACAAGACACCAGGTGACTCTGTGGGTAAAGTCACATCATGTGGTTGGTGCATGAACCTCTCAGGTCAAAGAGACACACTCACCAGCTAACACTCTCGGTTGTACGTGAAGAACAGGACAGGCAAACACAGAGTGGGCTTAGCATACCTGCGTCCTGAACCTCTGGGGCCTCAGTAGAGGCAGGTGGGCCAGCATGCATGTCTGCACCTGTTGGTCCAAACCCAAAGACCGGGGAAGGGCCAGTTGCAGCACAGGGAGGTGCAGGGGCCTCTCCAGGCATGGAAACAGGGGAAGGGCCAGCATCCTCCCTTGCCTTCTTCTTCCCCTGCAGACGTCAGAAGCCATAGGCGAGGCAACAACTATGTAAGGCTGTTTGGCTTTGGCAATGTGTCATACATTGCAAAATTGACGCATGCACTGAGGTCATCTCACACAGTGATGATGTGCACCACAATCTAAAACTGTGGCCAGATGTCCACCATTTGTGCGGCAGATGTCTACTATATGTGCAAGTGACATTGTCTCTAAGAACAGGTGCATAGGTCTCATGCACACAGCAGCACAATGCAAGGTATTGAAGCACCAGGAGGAATTTCACCTGTAGGGCTTCAGCCAGGGCAGTGTTGGCGTCACACAGAGACTGTTGCAAGTGGTCAGCCGCCTGCTCCTTCTCAGTCAAGGCCACCAGCCTGTCAGCAGCCAGCTTCTCGGCAGCCAGGCTGCGCGCTAGCAGAGTGGCTGCCTCCCTCCTCAGCACCTCTTGCCCCTGCAGCAGCAATGCAGTAGAGAATGAGGAGTGGAGACAGTGCACATCACATGTGCAGATGGGTATACAGGCGCAGACAACTGTTGCAGCAGGCATAAAGTGTGAGGTCTCAGCAGAGCGAAGCAAAGTGATGCCTTGTGTCCGGCAACTATCTAAAGAGCGCAGGTGTCACTGTGTGAAATGCCAGTCTGTCGTTCCCTGCAGGGCTTGAACAAACCTGATCAGCACCATCCCGGTCAGCCACAGCTTGCTGCAGCTTCTTGCGCAGCTCTGCCACTGCTGTGTCACACCTCACCTTCAAAGCCTGTGCTCCCTGTACAGCAAATAATCACGGTGGTTCTTCATGCTGGCTTGGGCTCCGCAGCATCATGATGCACATTGTTGTCATGGCTGTTCTGATCGATTTGAAGACCTCTGCATGATGCACAACTAAGATTCCTACCACTGGGTGTTGCGGGCACAATATCCAAGACAAACCTTTCGACACTCATGGATCTCACACATTGTGTTTGCACTGGCAGACATGATTGGGCACAGTACTAGCACCTCACAATATTGCTTAAAATAGAGCTGTGATTTCCATTTGGTGGAGCCTACCTGCCAGTCAGCACTCCGCAGCATGCTGGCCTTCTTCTTGCTGGCTTGCATCCTGTTGGCTGCAGCCAACGTGAACTCCGCCCGTGATGTCAGCAGCTGCTGTACACGACGCTTCAGCCTGTCATTGGCCTGCAAAACATGCCAACACCCTTTGCACACACTTGCCAGAAACTCAAACAAGCTGTTGCAAGACTTCTGAGTTGGCATGCGTCAGCAATCAGGGCAGGTTGGATGAAAAGGGCGAGTTGAATGGGAACAGAGGACTAGAACAGGAAGCTGTGTGATCTTCAGCAAAGCTGCTAATCACCTGAAAGCAGGCTAGCACAGGCTGAGCTGCACTTGTGGCCTGGTATTGGTAGATCCTGGGCATGAACTGCGAATCATGCCATGTAGCGTAGAGTCCAGTTGCAACAGACCAGTCTGGGTGCCTGCTACCACAGCTGCCCACAAAGCATATGCTCTGCAGCCAGACAAGGCAAGACTGAGCCAGCTGGAGCAGACTGCATATGTTAGCACTGACACTGCAGCCTGTGTGGCTGGTATCAGAAGCTCATCGCACCATGAAGCCACAGACAATCGGAATGACAGAAGAGCTTACCCAGTCTCAAAGGAGATGTAGGTATGAGGTGGGAGCGTCATCTGGGCCTCAGTGAGCATAGCAGACTCCACCAGCAAGGAAGCAATCCCGCCACTTGACTCCCGCACGCATACATGTTGAACACATTGTGTGTGTGACACTGAAGGGGCAGTAGACTTGCTTGTTGATTGGCAACTACTGCAGGTCACGCTGCAGAAGCACCTCAGCAAGACTCTGCATCCTTACTGGATGGTGTAAGTTTGTGCTTGAAAATGCATAGGTTACACTGGAGGCAGGGAGCGCAGCAAGGGTGGGCTTGCACCTGGATGACATCAACAACCAAGAAGCTCATGGTCAAGCTGCAGATCTCCACATGCACTACTGCGACTGACAGTACAGCTGACTTTGGCTTGGCAGGCTGCTGGCTGCTGTACACTGGCTGTAGAGCAGTGCAGCACATGCGGAGAGGACTCTGGATGCTGAACAGGTCAAGCCTGAAGAGCGGTTGCATATTGATGAAGTATATCCACTGCTTTGGGCCTGGTGGTCCCATGACAAACTTAATCTGCACACACAGCTTCGTCATTGTGTCTGCTCTTTCGCTTGGAGTGCAGCCAATGCATGTGCTCCCGGCCAGTGACTACCAAAGCTGCAGGAGCGGACCGACACTGTCAGGCTAACAGACCCAAAGGCTGAAGTGATGTGCGAATACCTTTGTCAATGGGCGGATACCCTGTGCAGGTGTCAGAACTGCCTGTGGGAGCTTGCTCCTGATGGCCCCTGGTTCATCTTCCTGAAGAGCCTGTCCACATCCAACAAGACTGTCAAAAGTATGAACTGGCCTGGAGCTTACAAAAGCTGAAGGAAGTTCAGGGTGCAAGGAACAGACGTTGTAAAGCTCCACACCCCTGCGTGGCCACCAGATGATACTGGTGAGCTCGTCAGACAAGCCGTGAACCAGTCTCGAGGCATGGTTGCTTTTTGCCAGCAGCTTAGCAGTCACAGCCTTCTGCACTGAAGTGCCTGCTCGTTCGTGAGTCCCTTCTAGGTAGTTCACGACTGCTTGTGTTGCCTTGCTACCAACATGGCAGGTCAACTCAACCAGGTCGCAAGGTTTCAGCACTAGCAAAGACAGAATCCGACTGCTGGTTGAAACGCCTTTTGATTTCATGCTGTGGCCTGGCATCTTTCTATTTAAGGACGTTGATGCGCTTTCAGGCGCAAGCTTTGACAGCTGTCGCAGAGGGGCGTCATAAGCTGGCCTGATACACCGTAGGCAAGACGACACCTAATGTACCGTGCACTATAGTGACACACCACCACTACAAAGGACACAATGTCGTGCGGCAGGCGTTCGCGGAGCTAGCAAACATAGAATTAGACGCTTCACAAAGAAGCAACGGAGCTTGAGGACTGCAACGTAGCTATATCTGACGTTGACTTCTGGGAGTTTCAAAGCTCTGAAAAACGACAGCACGTTCACGATGGCGGTGGCGTTACAGGTTTAGAACTCACACATCCTTCTCCCCTGCATCCCCAGCCTCTTGATAGCTGTCTTGTGCACTATCCGTCGGCAAGTTAACCCTGTTGACATTTTCGTCAGAGTAGGAAGTGGTAGCTGGGGTGGGTCTCATAAAGCGCAGGCTGCCCAGCGCATGCTCCAGTCCCAGCTTCTTGACAGCATCATCGAAGTTGGCAGGGCGCTGGAGTCTAGCGTGATTAGTCAACCGTAACAAGCACATAACGGTCTCAGGCTGCTCTGTAACACATGTAAAGTCGTAACAAGCACCGCAAATGCAGTTTGCACTTGAACACACAGCGGTCGCGGCAGCAACTTGCCAACGAAGGTGCTGTTTACATGCTTTGTGCGACTGTGTAAGCCAGTTCAATGCCATTTATTGCCGAACGCCGCACCCATACTGAGGACTTGCCAAATACCAGGAGCGATGGAAACTATGGATGACAGGTATGCACATATTGTGCATAAACAGCACATGCCATATCCCAGCGGGTGCGCGCACCAGGTACGCGTACTACGCGCACCGCCGCACCCAACTTCAATAATTGCCGCACCGTGGAAACTATGATGTCATTATATGCTGCATGCTCAACATGCCTGTGCATATAAATATATATATTTTATATATAGTCATTGTTGCTGAATGCAAGCACCTGTTCGCAGGCTATAATACAGTTCATCGTATAGCATTGAACACCTCAGCAGCTCATTCGTTGTCCTCAACCCCTGAACCAGTTCGACGATGAATTTGATAGCTACAGATTTGTTGCAGCAAGGACCAGAAATTCCTTTCCTGCTGCATGTGAGGTCCCGGATCCTTGTTGCGCAATGCCTACATCCGGTTCTCCCCTTGTTGGTAGCCCGGATGAAAGCCATCTTTTGCATAGGGCTTATAGGGCCAAAACCACTACTGCCCTACCATTAGAGCTGCTCTACCGTAAGAGCTGAATCAAACTCAGAGCCAGATTTTGGGACTGTTGCAAAACTGATTACTAATTCCAGGTTGACCCCGTAACTACGGCAAAGGCAGTTGTGATATTGCTGATCATCAGCTCGGTTGCGCGTTTCGCTGGATGCCCAGTACAGCAACTGTGTTTTCCGATCCAAGATCTGTGTAGATCGCGGTTGACCGAGACAAAGACTGGTGACTCACACAGACTATCAGTTTCACCCGCGTGCTTTGGCTTGGTTATCGACAACAAAGGTGATGCGCTAAACAAGACGTTTCCGACTGTCTAATTCACAAGATCGTAGATCCCTGACGGTAGATCCCATATTCATGTGATGCCCTACACTCGTCTTGCGCTTCATCAGTCAGGTCTTTAACGGGATGACGTGTGGGAAAATCCGCCTGCACTCGCGCGCTGCACTCGCGCTTTTTTGGCTGTGTATGCTACCGTGTTCAGTCAGGCACAAGTTCCGTAACACCTATTGGGATGGATCTGCCGCTGTAAACTTCATCTGTCTCTGACCCTCCCTCTCGCCTGTCACAGTCACCATAGTAAGCTCCAACTCACCCTTCCCCACACCATGATGTGGTCTCCTTGACTGCAGGGCTCCTCCCTGATGTGCTTTGTCATTCATAAATTGAAGATATACCCCTGATTAGCTCCTGCCACGCAAGACTTCAGGACCAGACAAGACAGCTTTGACAGCAGCGATGCAGGTGCCAGGGGGCACTGTTGCTGCTGCTTATTTTACCTTGGCCAGTGCCAGCGCACCAACTGGCCCATCTAGGAAGCTGGCCACACTAGCAGAAGATGAGCTGGAGCTTTCTGAGCGCGACTTGTGGGAGGACGACGCCGGTGACCTTTCCTTGCCCATAACAGTGCGCTTTGGCCACAATATTGTGTGCTGTTGTCACCAAATGCATGAGCTTGTATCACATCTGCAAAAGCAAGCGTCATCTGCTGTCCACATCCTGTGATTCAGTTCGAAAAAATGAAGCCTCTTCATTTTCTGACCTTGTTTGCACAGGCCACGGTTGCCCTTCAGCCATCCTATGTGATGAAACAAACCGCCCCTATGCAGTTGCTGCATTTGTCTGCCATATGCGCCACATCACTTGCAAGTATCTATAACTCTCCTGATGTTCTGAGGCCTGGATCATTGCAGAGCCAGATGCAGTACTAGCATCCACTTCAGCCCCAGCCCTAGGGCTAGACACCAGCAGTGAATCTGAACAAGACCCAGAACCCCCTTCTCCAGACATCAAAGCCTTTCATGGGGAATCTCAACCCCACCAGGATCCCAAGCCAGGTTCCCCATCAGCAGATGATGACGCCACTCTTGAAGATGATTACGCGGCATCTGCCTCAGCAAGAAGAAGCACAGAGTCAGCGCGGCTCAGCACAGACAGTGCAAGTGCAATGCCCATTGTGGGATCTGTGGCTCGCCACAGGAGTAGGAGACCGCCGCTCAGAGCCAACAGCACATTTGCAAGCAGGACTGGCATGCAGCGGCGAGCTTCCGTCAAGATGGTATGCTTGCACAGTCTGTCTATGCTTACCTGTCAACCCAACATGCTATGTCTCCAGCTTGTGACTCTCCCCAAGCCTTCAAATTGCTGCTCTGTCCATCTGCTGGCATTGGTGAGGGCTGAAACAGCATGTAGGCTGCACACTTTGGCTCTGAATCTCTGTCCAGACCACCATCATGTCTTGGCCTGCTGTGACCGTATGCATGGTCGATGATCTTCAGCTGTTACCGTGATGCTGCTTAGTCAGAGCCCATTCCCATAGCAACAGTGGTAGCATACATGATGTGTCTTGCTGAAGCCTGTCTGCTTGCATGTACTCCCTGCTGACAGCACAGAGAGACCCAGCAACATCTGTCAACACTGTCTGTGAAGAGCACCACTGTCGTAACATCATAAGTGTCTGCACACTGGCAGCAATTTCTCACAGGGACACACAGCCAGAATCTCACAGCGGGTGCATGTTCAAGGCGTGAACATTTTATGCTGCTCGTGTCACTTGCTGTGACTATGTGACTGCATGCAGGGTTCATCTGCACCAATCAACATACCCATCATGTCCCGGTTGCCTTCGCTCAGGGATGATGAAGCTGAAGACGCCAAGAAGCCTTTCGTGCCGCCCCACCTTGTGGTTGAGACTGTAAGTTACGCTGTTTGCAATCCCTGCTATTGCTGCATTGTCACACCCACTGTATGCTGTGTAGCTTTAGATACTTACAGGCCTTGCTTCACGCTGCAACTTGCATGTGATTACAGGCTTCTTTTTCTCTTTTTAGTTTGGCTGTGCTGAGACACTGTGTCACAGTGTAGCTTTAGGATGTGTCATGCTGATCTTTATTGCTCGCAATACTGATTGCCACAAATGTAATGTATTTCGACGGGCACAGTCTTTTCTCAGTCAGCTTGCTGCTGCTGCAATGTTAGAGCACTTGATTGCCTCTGCTGCATATGTCCTGGCTGACATGTGTGCTGCCGCAGTTGACCTGCATGTGTGCTTTGCAGAGAAACAACGAATCTCTGCAGCAACACTTCTCAATTATGACTGGTGTATCACCCGGAGCTTCTGTCAAGAGAGAGAAGCTGCAGCAACGCAACGCCATATTGCGGCGCACAGGCTTTATTGAAGGGCCAGCATGTCTGAGGGGTGTTGGAGGTAATGCCTTTTGTTTTTCGGTCCTGCTTTTTCACCTGGGTGTGCTCATAGTTGCCTCAACCTGCCTGGAGTCATGCAGGGCTTGCGTTCTTGCTTTGCCCTGTCGTGTAAACACAGATGCTCAAAGATGTTATTGCATGCAGAAGTAATGGACCCAATCAAAGAGAGCTATCTTGAGAAGGAGGGCTTGCACTCCAACCCCAGTGCACTGACAGCCGCCCTAGGCAGTAGTCCAGCTGTTGGAAGCACTTCTTAGCAGGGTACTGGCAGGTGTCAAGCATTGTTCACATGCTGTGAATCAGAGGAACAGACATTTGTCTGCATGTCTGTACAATAGCATTGTCTTCGCCACCTGGTGGTTACATGTATGTCCTTGCATGCCTGCTGGACACACCTGTATCTCGTGCTTGTTATAGCCTCCTTCCCAGTAGCTAGGCTTGATTAGATTTTGCAGCTTGTGCTCTGGTCAATTTTCAAGAAATAGGCTTACGCTGTAATGCTTTTCTTTGTCAGCAGTGGATGCATGACAGACATGTAGGCGATCAGAATGTGCAATGGTATTCCTTACAACCTTTATCTCGCAGAGCACAGCCAGCATTGCGATGTAAAGCACACACGGTAGGCTGGACACGCAATCACACATACTGAATTCTAATGACTGCTTCATGCAAAGCCTCAAGGAAGCAACCACAGAAGCTATCAGCCCAGTCTGTCTATGTATGAACTTTCGGGGTGGCGAGTACTGGCGTTACTGCTTGAGTGTGTCCACATGCAGTCTGCTTTGGGCAAACAAACCTCAACAAGGCCCTCACAATTTGTCTTTCTCACTGGGTTTACCTGAAAACAGCATCAGTCTATCAAGACCAGATGTTCCGAGGCAAACACAACATGATGTTTGGCAGCAACGATGCCCTGACGTGGCAAATCCAACATCATCAAAATGGTACTGTGTTCACATGGTCTATCAATTACATGGCAATTCTGTTGCATGGTAGGGCATAACAAAGCCAGGACGTTGGGGAAAAAGGCTGAAAGAGCACCAAGGTGGGCACATACAAGCAACCAGGACTTGAGCTGATGCTGCACTACCACCAGCCACAGCTTTCCTGATGCAGTTGGTGTAAGTGGCTGTTTGTCAGAGCTATAGGCAATTAGAAACCATGAATCTTGACTTGATCCTTCTTGCAAATTTTGTTGCCCACCAAAAAGGTGGACACGTTTTTGCGCTGGTCCCCTTGCAACTGGATGACCTGCATAAATCATGGAGTTACGAAATGTAAGGTGCCTGGCATAGATGGTGCACAAATCCTTTGGTGCAAGCTTGTACACACACCTGTCCCAGCTCGGTGTCCTCAACTACTGTGCCGAACCTCGTGTGCAAAAGTTCATTACAGAGCTCATTTAGGCTGAACGCAATTCTGTCAATAGAAGTATTATGTTGGGGACACGCACTGTAACAAGGGGACAAGCACAGACCCACTACACAGATGGAGATGCACTGGTGAAAACAACAAATAATCGCCAAGAATAGATCTGTTGGTCTGAGAAAGGCACATCAAAATAAATTATCACCTCTTGAAGGAAGTCTGTGAACATATTTTGCATGTCCGGTCTTCAAACCGCCAAATGACAGGACCTGTGAGACTCTCACCCAATGAGACAGAATCTGGGTGGCGTTCAACTTCAAATCGCTGCAGCTTTGCGTAACTGACAATCAGCCTGTACCAGTATTCCCTCACATTTTCTACACTAAGGACGTTTTGGGCCAACTCTGCGCCTGCAGCAGCGATGCGCATTGCTGTCTTTTCATTTTGCACCAGCTTTTTCACCACCTTATGCATTTTGTTTGTCACATCTCCAGTCTGCTCAATTCCCTTGGTCAGAACAATATTCCGTCCATGCTCCAGGGTGTGATACCAGAACTCAACCCAGCCATCAATCTGCGAATGTACCACTGTAGAGTTGCACAGCAACAATGTCTTGAGCCTAGCTGAGTATGTATTGCCTGGCCAGTTCAACAAGTACTTGTATTTGACATGTTCCGGCAGCTTCACAAACTTCATGGGGCTGTTGTGATCCTTCCAGTTCCAGACTCGGATGTCAAACTCAGGATACTTTGTCAGGTCAACATCTCTCATGATGTGCCGGTTGCCGGTGTCGATGTTGCCAGCAAAGAACAGTTTGCCAATCTTTTCTCCCCATGGCACAGCACGTGCTGCCTCTGCAAGCAGGTATTGCTGCTGATACCAGCCGGGTGTGTTGGCCTCATTCCAGTCTGTGAACGTGTGGTCAGGATGCAGCAAGACATGGTCATGCCGCCGCTTCTTTGTCTGCAGTGCACATCATCATCACAGTCATGACAATGGCAATGAGTACAGTGCATGATCTCTTTGTGGTGTATACAGGTACTGCCATATTTGCGTGTCACTGGCCTGCACATACTGTGCAGCTGCTATGTTGCTACTACTCGCAAAGCAATGCAGTACAAATGGGAGTGGCGGAATAGCTACTCCAGCGCATGGTACATGGCAAATGCAGCAATAAACACAAGGCATGCTGTGTCTCAGTGACTGCGGGGCAAGGGACAGTCACACTGCTGGGGAGGCAGAAGCCTGTAGGTTGTCTAGTTCATGCAGTTTGAAGCATGCAACTGGGTGCCATTTAGCATCTGCATACCAAGTGGCCTTGCAAAATGATGTTGCACTCGCAGACGTCCAAATAAAAGACCAGTTGCCAAACCAGAAGGCAGACTGAAAGGTGACCTGCATGAAGACAGGCCCTTGCAAAGGGCAGCCTGTGCTCTGACCACTGCGGTCTTCAGGAGGCCAGTCACCAGTCAGCAATAGGAAGTCCACATCAGGGAGCCGGTAATGCTGTGCAGCATCCAGCAGCTGAAGCTTGACATTGCGATTCCTGCTTTCTGTATTGTGCCAGTCAATGACCTCGCCAGCAATGTATACTTGCCCAGACAGAACTTGCACCCGAAAGCCTGACAGCGCATAGTGACCACATCAGTTGCTGCTCAGTCCCCTTGATCACTAAGGAAGTCCTCAATTTCATCAAATGAGGTGCAAGGGATCCATACGCATAGCACGAGCTCAATATGCTGCATGAGAAGAAGCTAAAACCAAAGATGGCCTTACTTGGCTCTCTTTCTGAACAATAAGGTTGCTCGACCATGTCTATGTGAATGCCGGTTTTCGTGAAGCGGTGGAGATCCGTCGCAATCTGAGTGAAGAGTGCTTCCGCGGGGTCATTGGGAAATTTTACAGAGTTAGCTCCCGTTGTGTTGAACTGCAGAGCGCAGCTTGCTCGCAAAAGAAAGGCAGCTACTGCCAAGCCCTGCAGGGCAGCTGCCGCGGCAGGCATCGCCGATCTCCGACGGAAAATAAGCCTTTGAATGAAAAACGCTGCTTGTTTCAGCGCTGTTTGCGCCAGATGTCTGGCACAGGACTCTCGCGGGACAGCTCGGTGGAGCTGTCACTCGGATCCAAGTCAGGTGAGGATTTTGCTGCGTCGCTGGCAAGTCATGAATGCAACGAAAGGTAGACCCGCGTACCAGCCATCGATGAGTGACAGCTTGAAGCCGGGCTTGCATGGCTGTCGACCATGGCGCTAGCTGTGCGGTTTGCGGGAAACGGAGCTCGATTAGTCAATTTAGCGTTATCGGTACCGCCCCAAGCCGGAAAGACAGGGCTTTTAGGTCAGCAAACGCTGACACCGCGGTCTGGCAGTGAACGCTGGCGAAGACAGCGGTCAAAGATTCAGATTGTACAGCTGATACTGTAGTGCTATTACGCTTCTATCTCACAGGCACAGTCGTCTACATAGCGCACGCTGCGTGTGCACTGGCTTCACCTTGCCTTGGCGATCACGCTCAGCTTCTGCAGCCTGGTGCGAGGTGTGAGTGCAGGCTGAGCAAAACTCAGCTGATCGTGCTGAAGTCAGTTGCTAACAGTGGGCAGTCTGCAGTTCCCAGACTCGTGTGAAGGTACGCTGACGCTAAACAGTGCGGACTTGCACAAACGCAACAGCGCATTTGCAGCGATGACGAAGCCTCTGACAAGGAGTAGCGATACAAAGACCAATGCTCAAGTCACTGCCTGCAGGCGCAACCGTCAGCCATAGCCACAGCAGACGTGCCGTCGCCATGCTCAGCAGACAGTAACGGCCGCTGGTCGTCACACCGCGGCAGCCAGAGTCTCAGGCGCAGCGTGTCTTGGCTGGCGAGACATATGGAGCAAAGCAGGCTGAGGCTGCTAGCTGAGTTTGAGAGCTTGCGCTTCGCCGAAAGAGCTTCGTGCGAAGTGATGCCAACTCCTGGTTACCAACCTAGAACCCCTCAAGCAGTAGCACTGTCACGGCCTCATCGATTAGCCTCCCTCTGGGGTGGGCTTGATGCTAGGACACAGAGCCCATTTGCACAGCCTGCGCAGCAGTCCAGACCTTTCGACAGCGATACTTCCATATATGCTGCCAAATCATCTCTTGCCAGCCTGCCCAAGACACAAAGCCCTGCAGTTCAGGTCAGTGGAGATGTGTGCCAACTTGCTGATGTGCACAAGACTGTTTTTGGCTGCCGTGTAAGTAGACATTTCATGAGGTTCATGCAAATGTTGTGTCCCCAGCAGATGCTTCAAAGGTTCTCATGCATATCATGCTGCAGAGAATTGTATTAACTGCATGGGCTCTGCAGGTTCCAGCAGTTGATGCCCAGTCCTGTGCAGCAGACCTGCACCATGCTTTGTCAAGAAATGACTTCCATCAAGCATCCAATCTGATCAGATTGGCGCCCCATCCTGGTGTCTTTGAAATGGTCAACAAGCAGCAGCAAAATGCGCTGCACTTGGCAGGTAAGTTGTCATAGTTGCAACATCATGTTGCCGCTTAACGGCACTGCTGCTCATGGCAGAGCATTGCTTTGCCAACTCGATGCACTTCATTGCGCTGTTGTGGCTCTCAGTGCATGGGCGCTCAAGCATGTCGCTGGAAAAGTGCCACAGTCAAACATTGGTGAATGTATGTCAGCTGCTGCCAGTATTACATCCGCAACAGATCTGAAATGCTGTGCATCCTTGATGTTCTGCATGTCTGCTGCAGCTTTGAGTGATCAGGCAAGACTCATCAACACTATGGCCAGCAGAGGAGCTAACATAAATGCTCCAGATATACATGGCAAGACACCTCTGCATTATGCCATTGCTGCTGGTAGTGCAAAGGAACGGTTGGGAGATTTTGATGGCATGGCACGCACATGTGTCACAGTGAAAGTTCTGTTGAGGCAGGGTGCCAACCTTATGGTCAAAGATGGTCATGGCAAGTACCCCTTGGCCCTAGCCTCTACACAAATGAGTGGTGTGGTTGAAGATGAAGTGTACTTGCTAGAGACCCGTAGCGATGACTTGCAGGATGGCTTCTGCTGAACCAGAAGCAAATGTGACCATGCATGCGCAGGTCATGGCAGTACACTTGTGTTTGACTATACATGACTGGGAATGAACATTGTGCTATACGTGCTGCATGTTGGCTGTTTTGACCTAGAGATTATGTTGAGCGCTTCAAGGAGCATGAATCAGACTCTTCTTATATGGAGTCGTCTCATCTTGTTTTTGACCAAAAGTTGAGCCCGCCACATCTTGCTCTTCCAGTTGGTTCATCCAGCCGAATTCGCGCATTCGTATTTATCAAGATGTATCAGAATATCATGAGGTGTGCAGCAGATACTGAGCAACGGCTGACAAGCCTAATGAGTGAACAAGTTTGTGCAGTCAGGACAGCATACATCGATACGACTCATACAGATCCTTGTGCAACTGAAGCTTCAATACGCAAGTTGTCTCAATTGCTGTCACCAGATGCTGGATAGCAGCTGCATAAGCAAAGTCTGATGGCTGAGCTGGCAGCACAGCACGAACCGTCGGCCGACGCAGTCCACACATGTCAGTAACACGTCGCACTAGCCCATGGGATATATAAATTTACCTGACTGACCACTGACAATTTGCCAGATTTTGCTTATGTCAGGGTTATGTAAGGGTTTATGAGTCAGCAAGGCCTGTGAGCGTGTGCAAAACCCCGTCAAAAAAGGGGGGTTGTGGGGAAGTGGGTTTTAACAATTCTGGAACAGCCCTATTTTACCTGCTGTAAAGCCCTTCCCTAACTGCCCTCAGACCCTAGTACTTAGTGCAGTGCCTCTCCCTACCTTTACACCTTTACAAGATTTCTAGAAATTCAAAAGTATAGAGGTTGACTCAGAACTCAGCTCATGAATGAGACTCTGAGTTAAGTTGTAAAGCTGTAAGCTGAGTCAAGACTCAAGGCTGAGTCAAACTCACACTCACACAACCCCCTGTTTTTCTTATTTGAGCGCGTTAAGTGGGCCTTTCAGTTCATGCCCTAAAACTCACGACTCAACTCTATCATAACCTAGAAAATTTCAAAACCTTCTTCTGCAGCACCAGAGCTACAGAACTCTGCATGCAGACTTTTCGACTTCTGCATGCAGAGCTCTGAGCCAGATCTACAGAGCTTTTGAGATATGCTGTGAGGCAGAAGCTGCAGTATTGTAGGCTATAGAGTTTGCAGACTTTGGCCCAGAACGGCTACAGAGTTCGTCGTAGACGGAGTTTATGTTATGATAGAAAAATGACAAGCTAACTTAGCTCTGTTTTTGTCTGCGTGTAGAGTGCTGTAGCTCTGCAAAACCTTGACATATCTCTGTATTTACTGCAGTTTCACTGGGGGATTTCAACTTTTCATGCAAGGGTCACAGATCGTTGCGGCCCTCAAGGGGATGATACGTACCACGTCACGGAATACCCTGGGCCCAGAGGATGAAGTTGCTATCAGACAGCTTCTAGACATTATCAACTTGTGTCTCTGTGCTCCCCTGAATCAAGTGAATGACAGAAATCACCCCCAAAACTAGTTGAGGGTGGATAGTCAGCGATCTATGGGACATCGTCACAGACCTCAAGAGACTAATTAGCACAGGCCTGTGCCCTAGGGAACAGTCAAGACCATCATTCAAGTGGAGGCACAGCTCTGCCATAATCATTTGAACAAGAGTTTCAATAGCTTGATACTTTCTATAAGCACTCTTAGGAGCCCTGGTGACCAAACGCCAATGGCCAGCCCCGTGCCCACTAACGCCATCACTGACTGCCTCTCAGTCACGCACAGAAACATCTACCACCTAGCCATCTTACCAGACCATCATTGTATCTTCCAAAAATTCCTGCGCCTTGCAAAGAACGAGTTGGACGAATACAAGGGCATTTCAGAACTTGCCCCTCACAAATGAGCTCAGAAGAATCTGCACAAACAGCAATTAGTGACCTGTTGTCACTTGTTACTCTTTTATCCTCCATGATTGACATGCTATCACAGTGTAACTATATGGGGTAGCAATGAGCGTCTGTTCCCAAGTCAGAATGTCAAAGTGACACTCAAGAGGTGGTGTTGCCATAGCTTAGGAATGAGTGATATATCCTGACCGGCACAGCAGTGGCGACATAAGCAGTGAAACATGTGTTAAGGTCGCCCCCTCTTGGGAAGCTTTTGTCATGTCAACGGAAATGTAAGTAATTCAAACCACCAAAATGCTGTTGTGTCATCACACAAACAGACATCCTCCAAGAATCAGTCGTTGGACAGTTCATTTATTTTGATCACCAGAGTGAGACTTTGTGCTCATGAGAGTGAGAAAGTGTACACACACATGACGGTCACCTAAGTAGCACGAATATGTCCAAGCTGAGACTGCATGGTAGCAGGCTTGTGGCCAAGGATAGTCTCTACACCGTGTCCCAGGGCTTTTTGAATTGCAATGACAGTAGGAGCAAGACGCGGCAGGCCAGAACAATTGTCGTAAGCATACCTCGGCATGCTAACATGAAATGGCCCAGTAAGTTACACTTTGGACTGGGAAGTCCAAAGTGTAACTTACTGGGCCAGTCTGTGCAGTGATGGTGCAAGGTCCAAGCCAACATGGCAAGAAACTTGCGTACACCAACGGCATTCAGTGCTTACTGTTCAGCCAGACAATTGCCCAACTCTATAATCAGGCACATCTGCATGGATCCGCTTGAATTCTCGAGCATTTTGTGTCCAATAGTCCACATCAGGCTCACCAACAAGCATCTGGTTTTCGTAGCCCAGGCGGAGTCGTTTTCCATAGCTGCATAGCTCCTGCTTGACTGATGGGTTGTCGTTTAACGTCTCCAATGCCGGCAGGTAGTTCAAGCTCATATTGAGATTCTGAACAAGCGGTTTCTTGAGCAGAGTGGCTATCACGGGAGCGATCTCCTCCCAGCTCGCCTGAATTCGATTCAGCGACATATCTAGCGCAGGAATTCCCTGAACGTGCTCATCTTTGTCAAGCAGCTCTGCGAGCTCTCGCACAGAGGTCAACGTCAGGTCATTGTCTGAAAGGTTCACCAACACTTGGGCTGGTGTGTAAGTCAGACAAAGGTGTGCGATATCTTTCGCAAGCTCATTCAGGCCTGATGTCGGCAAGTATCGCGTGCGATGATTGTTTCGAATATACGCCTGCATCTATGCATACTACTTGCGCGCAGCTCTTTAGAAATGCTCAAATTCCGAATTAACAAGCCCTGTTAAAGGTAGGCAGAAGTACTGCACTAGGCACTAGGGGCTGAGGGCAATTAGGGAAGGGCTTTAAATAGGGCTGTTTCAGAGTTGTTAAAACCACACTCCCCACAATGCCCTGTTTTGATGGGGTTTTGCACAAACTCACAGCTATTGATGACTCATAAACCATGACATAACCCTGACATAAGCTGAATCTGGCAAAAAGTCAGTGGTCAGGTATATATATACAGATGCGCTTTGTGCACGTGGGGTCTGCAGGTAAGGAGTTGCACAGAGGTCAGATGTGTATGCAGACCCAGTTCACAGGAGCGTGGTGATGTTTGATCTCCTATTGGGTCTGCCAGGGACGTCCCATACCTCTGTATACAAACGCCTGCTGCCGTAGCCAAGCCTGTCAGTTTCAAAGCTCACATCGTTATACTAGCTACAGTCGGGGGGACTGGTCAGACATAGCTCGAGTGATCTGAATCATTCAGGCATCGAAATGCCTGTTCAGAGGGCATGTCCTTGTGATACTTCAGCATAGTTCAGGCGGTACTTGCGGCATGATTTCACACCGACTGCTTTCCAGTCAAAACATTGTGGGAGCCACAGCTGAGTCACAACCTGCAGGCAACTGCCACTCTGCCGATCTCTTTGTGGGAAGGCCACTGTACAGCAGAAGTACACCTTTGCAACAGCTGCCAAGGCTTGTTCAGGTCAGCTGATTTTGCCATTGTCTATGCCAACAGCGCTTGTGCATATCTGTGTCAAGAGTTTGTGAGTTTAAATCAAGCTATATTGCATTGCAAGCTGCTTGGGAGCTTTTGCAGGAACCCATGTTCACAGCTTGATGTGTGACTATTGTAATGGCCCATGTGCTGCAGGCAAAGCTTTGAGAGCCAACAGCAAGCTAGTACGGCGCTGTCAAGCCCAACAGCAGGGGCCAGATCTTAGCTTGTTGTCACCAAGACTGAGGCAGGAGTGGGACTATGGAAACAACCAGCACCTTGACAGGTCAGACAGCCACAAAATGTGTGATTGGTTTTGTCCTCAGGGAACAGCTGATGACCCTCATTGTTGGGACGCACGCGTATACAGCAGAACATGCGGGACAGGCTGTCCATACTGTGCTGGGGTCAAAGTGTGTAAAGGCAACAGTTTGGCTACTGTGGCTCCTGACGCTGCCAGATCCTGGTGTTACAAAAACAACAAGGGCAATTCACAGGAATTTACCTCTGGAAGCAGCTATAAGGCAACTTGGGACTGCATTGACTGTGGCAATCAATAGGAAACAACAACTAAAAAGTTGAGTGAGACAGGGCAAGGGCTGCCTCCAGTGCCATAAAGCAAGGCATGGATGCAGTAAGGATGGCTCAAGGCGCAAGCATCCTACGCTTGAAGAGTGCAATAATGCTCTGCTAAGCAGGTGGGGTCATGACAGAAACGCTGAGTAGGGTCTGTTCCCAGAATATATTATTCTTCACAGCTGTAGTGCAGTCCTTTGGATGTGCCAGCAATGCTCACTAAGCGTTTTGCACAGGCAAGTGGCGACACCCAATGCACGTACTCAAAATACGAGTGGATGCCCCTACTGTAGCGGACATGCAGCGTGCACATGCAACTTTCTTGCGACATGCTGTCTGGAGCTTGCTCAGGAGTGGGATTACAACAAGAATAAGGCAGGCCCTGGTGACTACACTGCACTATCACACCAGGTTGTATGGTGGCAAAATGCAAGCAGAGGCAGTTGGCAGCAGAGCATCCATCAACGCATGAGTAGTTGAACCCAAAAGCAGCAACCTAGCGCAAAAAAGCAAGGACTTTGAGTCGAATTTGCTCTCACAGGTAGTAAAAAAACTCGCTCAAACCTAATATTTTGACCTGTTCTTACATGTTTTCTTACATTGTTAGTTTTGTGGTGGTAAAAACGGCCTACTTTTGACGTTGCAGGACTGTCTCTTGCAGCACCTGGGTGTAGAATGGATCCAGAGACACCTTCTTTAGGATACAGTGATTCTTACTGACATGCTCACTGTTGTGGTATTGTAATGGGAGGCCTTCCTAGGGTGACCCCCAGAGTAAACCATTTGTTATGATCATTGACTGGCAGCTGACTGACAAGGCTGCGAGTTTACCTGGTACGTTCAGGATTGCACTTGCTCTCATCTGATCACGTAGCAATGCACAACATGACGTCAGAGCTTTGCATGCCTGAAGAGCTTGTATACATATGTAGGAGCTGCCAACTGGCTCACAAGACATGTCACAAGTCGGTGTACTTAGCCAATTGTGTCCACTGTGCATCATGGTCCACAATTCAGCTGTGATGTCTGCTTGTGCAAAATTAGTTTTTGATCGTTTATCTTGTAGGTGTGCGGTTCTGCAGCATGGTTCACAGCTTCAGGCGTGAGTGTAAAGTTTCAGACAAAGATGCCTTTCAGCGCCAAGCTGTTCTGCTAACTAATCAAATCTAAACTATGGGCTTCGTGGATGTGCTCTTTCAGCATTCTCAAAAACCTCCCGTGCTGTCAAGAGCGGATGCTGTTACACTATGCAAAGGCACCTGCCAAGCACTGGTGGGTGGAGACAATTGATGTGCATGTATACTATGAGACAGGATGCCGTTAGCGCAGCGGACATGCATGTGTGCAATTTTGATTTGCCTCGTCTCAGATTTACATGAGGAACATTGATACCACTACGGTATGTAGCCGTCGCAGCCTGGCTTAACACTGTGCAATTGCAAGCTTGATTACACCCAACTGTAACAGCACTAGCATGCCAGACGTGGCACTGAGGCTGGGCTGGTCGTGCTGCTTTATGACTCAGTGTCAGGCTTGGGAGGTGAAGCAGGGGAAATCTGGGGGGCAGGTGGGGTGCCCTGGAACAGATAGTCTGGTGCAGTATCCAGGGACTGGTTGGACCTCTGGAGATGTGCCTGCATGCCCTGCACGTCCTGCCTCATGTGGCTCTCTGCTTCTTTCAGCTGTTGATGCAATTTCTTGTTTTTCTGCATCACAAAACCATGCATAGTCAAAATCAGGCACGCCACTCACATAGTGGACCTTGTGATTTTTGTGCAATCATGTCAGAGGCACATGCTCAAACAAACTCAGCTAGCACCAAGAAGTTCCTGTATGTGCGTGCTGCACACTGCCCTATTCCAACACACTGGCAAATCTAAAGCCCACATGTGTAGGATTGTCATAGTAATCAACAAAAAAAAGTTAGGACCTCATTTGCTTGAGACACAGTGATATAAGTCAAGTTTGCATTCATCATGGACCCTGCCACAGCGGCAATGGCACCCGTCAATGCCGCAGTCTGGCTTTACTCCAGCTGACAGCAACATGCGCATGGTCTTACCCCACCATGTCTACCATAGTGCTATAATGCAAGTCAGGCCTGATCTGGGCAGCTCACCTGTGCAAAGACTGAGCTGTTCTCCTCTGCCTGCTGCAGCCTGACACGCAGCTCTGCAATGGTAGCCTGCAGTTCTGCAGTCTGCCGTCCAGATTCATTTGCTGCAGCTGGACTGCCCTCTGCACCAGTGGACAAGCCAGCAGCTACATCTAAGCTGTTGGTGGCCTGGGCAGCAGGCTTGCCCTGTGACGTTTCAGCAGCGTTGGCCTCCTTTTCTGCCTATATATGCAGCATTGTGTTTGAGGTTGCTACAAATGTGTAACCTGCAGGGCATTGATGCAGAGATGCTGTTGACATCTCTGCTCAAAGTCTTGTTGGGCCAGCATTGCACAAGGTTGCTGAGCACAATTACTGGGGTTGCTGATGCAAGTTACGCATGTCATATTCTGATGGAGGCAGCCGCGCATGGGCAATGTGCAAGAGGCTTACGTAAGATGAAACCAGTGCTTCATTCTCGTCAACCAGGTTGTTGACTCGGATGTTGGCCATGTTCAAGTCAGTCTGCAGAGCAATCACTTGGGCATTCGCAGCAATCTTGTCCTGCTGCATGGCAATGATGACAGTCCTGGCTGAGTCCCTCTCATTCTGCAATGTGTGTGCCACCCCACGCAGAACCTGTACCCCATGACACTCTCATTCAGTCGACACATTTCTTTCTTACAGTCATACACATGCAACACGCAGAAAAGCTATCAGCCATTGTGTTTAATGCATTCATGTTGCACATGTTTCCAAGCAGACGCACTTCCGTGTGCTTGCATGGAACTTCACCAGCTCAGCGCAGGGCTACTGGCAGCATCATAATAAAGCATCGTCAATAAACACAACACACAAGGCATCATCGTGAGCAGGCATTCCTCTTAAGTCAACATTCAGAACAGAGCTATTGTGTAGCCCTGAGCTTGCCTCACCTGCAGCTGATTGGCAGCATTTGCTGCTGTCTGAGCTTGTCTGGCTAGGGCGCCAATCTGGGCACTCAGGCTGGTGGTGGTCTCCTGCAGAGCTGTCACGCGAGTCTGGAAGCTCTGGTTGTCGTTCTGCAAGTTGGCTACCTGACCCTGGAGCGTGTCATTGATCTGCACAGCACCACTGAATTTGATGTCCAACTCAATGCAAATGACTTTCTGCATCTGGCAGACCCAAGAGTTTTGTGAATATGCAAAGATTTGAACGCCGATTCTAAATAAGTTGAGCAAAGGACACTAGACTGTCTTAGTGGCAGACATCTAGCAATGTCAGCAGTCGCGCTACTTGTACGATCATGTGTACAGACAGACCCACAGGTGCTTTCAGAGACGCGCACATACAAATCCCACGGGAGTACAGGCATATGATGCTTTGTATCAGCTGCTTCATTGACACGTGTGACACCACGCCGTTGAGCCTTATGACATCTCCAATCTGAGACGCACAAGAACAGGTGTTCTCCAGACTGCAGAGATTCTGAATAATCTCAGCAAGCAAGGTGTGCACACCTCAGCCAGGGTAGCATTGGTGTTGTGTGCTGTCTGAAGCTCTAAGGCCTGCTGTATGGCAATGCGCTCAGTCCGCCTGGTGCTCTCTGTTGCAGCTGATTTCTCCCTGTGGAGAATCCTCATTTCCTGTGCATCAACCTGATTATGGAGCTGGTAAAGAGACAACATTGTATTGGACATTCCTGATATACCATGGGCCAAGACCCACAAAGCATGCACACACTACTGCTTATTGTCAAAATCAGCACACCCACATTGCTGGCCAGCATACAATCTGCAATCTACCTGGTGCATGGTCACCAGCAAGTGTGAGTGAGGTCTGGTACTAATTGCTTCACCAGAGAGACTTGCCTGCTCTGCTTGGCGTCTGTCCACAACGACCTGCTGCCTGGCCTGATCCCTCTCATCTTGTGTTTTCTGGATTTCTTTCAGAAGCCTTTCCACCTCCTGCATGCCCGCACAACATGCTCAACACGACTGTGTCAGCTTTTCATGACAACGCAGAGGCATCTGAGAGGATCTTCCAAAGACCTCTCTTCTAGAAGTCTACAGATCCAAAGTGCGTGGTACATTTTTACAAATATGCTACAAAATCTTTTTCAGACGCCTGTGTGGCTGACGTGGAACAGGGGCCACACCAATTTGCCACAGATGGTCACGAGAATCCAGGTACCCACATTTTGAATTGACAGCTGCAACATGTCCTTGATTTGCTCACACAGTCATGTGTCACCTTCAATATGATGCCAAGCAAAGTGCAAACAGGTAATAGGCTTTTGGCTACGCAAGGAACATGCAGAAGCACCGTAGCAAAAAGCAGCCACAGTCACAGAAAAAAGGTCTGTACCTCCATCTGACTCTCTTTTGCAAGCTGCTCATCCTGCAGGAACCTCTGCAGTTCTGTGTTCTTGCCTTGCACCTGCTGCAGCTGCTGACTCACGGATGGCATTTCACCACCATCAGCACCTGCCAGTGCAGTCTTGATGAGCTGCCCCCCAACCTTGATCAGCTCAAGCTCCTCTTCTTTGTTCATGGAGGGCCTGCCATTGCGCTGCTCATCATCTCTCCACTGAAGCAGTGCCTTCAAACAAAGCAGAGTCTTTGGCATATTGGCAAAACATCACTGGTCAAGACCATTTGTCTGCGTTTGGTTGCTGGTGGCCTTTGCAAGCGGAGAGTTGAAACAACTCAGGCGTGATTTGGCACACAAGACAAGATGCCGATGTCGACATCAAGAGGAGGTTGTCAACATATTTTGATGACATGAGCATGTGTAATGATGACACAAGCACAGAAGAATCTGTGGCTGCGGCTTTGAGGTGGTGCGCTCTACTATAGGAATGCATCAGAAGTCTCAGGCAGGAAGGGGTTCACCTTGCGATGTTCTTGCAGAACCTGGTGCAGAGCTTGGTATTCACCTGTTGCAAGGCCCTCCTCATTGGTTGCCTTGCCCTGCAAGCCACTACATAATCTGCGAAAAGAAACTGGGCAGGCATGTACAGCAGGCCAGATCATGCAGATCTGGTTGGTTGGTGGCTGCACAACCTGAACAAAGCTTGCTTAATGTGCTTTGACTATGCTGTATGCATGCTGTTTGGCCAAGGTCAAAAACATCAACATTCTTTTGGAGCAGATGGTGTGCCAGAGGAACCAGGAGACTTGCACTCCAAACAAAACTTGCAATCAATGTGATCATCTGTGTCACTTTGTTGGCAAAGTAACACACACTACTCAAACCAAAAGTGTCGAACTAGTCTAGAACTTCAGATACAATACAAAAGAGCAGCAACAACAGCAGTTGATGGTGTTAAGCAAACAGCAGTCACACATAGTTGTGTCTGACTTACCTGGTTATTCTGCAGCATAGCTAATGCAAAAGCAAGGTGAGCTTTGATAAAGTTCAGCCGGTACTCTTCCTCACAAAGCCATGCCTTCAGCTTGTCATAGTGCACCAGTGAACCAGAGCGGTATCCATCAAGCTCCTGCACCAATTTCATCACAAAAGTCAGCATTTGTTGCTGCACCACAGTGTTGGCAGCTTGCATAATTGCTCACCACAGACAGTGCAATACTGATACAAACAAGAGTGACGCAGCAGGACTCTGGGTGTTAAAGGACCAGAGTGCTGAGCATTTGAATGGCAACTGTAGTTCAGGTAATAGCGTACCTCAACACGTTGGACTCGGGTGCCCTTGGGAGCAGACAGGTCTCGGAGCGGCAGCACAGAGTCCTCAAAGTATTTGACATATGTCACAGCCACATCTCTGTGTTTCTCCAGGTCCTGTAACAGCAGAGAGCACATTTCGATCCAGCAAAAATATTCTGTGCTTTTCACGGCATTCAGATGCCTCCACTGGCCTAAGTTTTGACTGAAGCATGAAGTTGTGTCCATACCTGAGCTTTGATATGGTACTGAGCCAGCAGGCGATCAAGGTGCGACTCAGCGAGCCACCAGCTGTGCAGCATCTGTGAGGCGTCGCTGCCTGACAAATTGCTCAACAATCTTGGGATGATCTGCCAAAGAGAGAAGGTGTCTCAGAAATACTTGGAGGTGAAGACAAGGTTACTGGCAAACACTCGAGCAACTTCTTTAAACGTCGGCTGAGGAGCAACAAAGTGAAATCGCTGAGGGCACAGAATCAGCTTGGTTGCGCTCACCTCAGGCATCAGAATCATGGCCGACAGTCACGAGCTCTCGTGAGCTATGGATGGGCTTGACTGCTTGAGGCGAAAGAGCTAGCCTGCAACCTGCAAAAGCATTGATGGGAACAACGTGATACGCATTGACGAGATGCCCTGCACGATAGTACAGGGCCTGCTACGGGGCAGTGTTGCACGATGACTACGGTCTAGTCAAGGCAGATAGAGGGAAATCACCTGACAACTCATTTGGAGTCTGATCAAATGCAGACAGTCGGGACTCTGTTAACAATGTACGGCGCCGCGCTTTGTCCAGTAGGTCACTCAACCGGTTGCTTGCGCCAGCCTGGTCAACCGTAGCAACCTTTCTTGAGTTCAAACTGCATTTTATGGAGCGCACGCTCCGCGTCAATACAACAGCTTTAGTCACCTCTGACTCGGATTCTGCTTCCACTTCCTATCGGGAAGCTGTGAGTCGGGCTGTAGCAACGGATATAAAACTTTTCTTTGCGCACGGCATCTTGCTGATCTGGCACGCCTGGTCCTCAGGTGCCCATTGTGCCTCGCTGGTCAATTTCTCGTCGCTCGGGACCGTGTGACTTCGTTTGCTTCAGGTGATCTCGGTATTCCACAGTACACTCAGTTGTTCAAGGCGTATGTCGTCTTGACCTTGTGTTCTTGTAGTAATCGATATGTCCACGGTCCCTTGACGATCGATGCGTGCAGGTTGTAGAAGCTGCAGGCAGCAAACTGGTCAACAGACAATCTATTGCGCAGTGCCGGCTCGGCTGCAAGAACTCATAGACTTTCCGTAACATGAGTCAGACGCAGAGCATCAAGCCTGACACAGGTGTATGTTTTGTAAACCTGCAACGTGCATGTTCAGCAGTCAAGACCATGTGCACGTGCAGCCTATGTTGAGGCCCTGCAAGCAGGTATACATGTATCCCTGGTGTGGTCAGCAACTGCAGACTCGTATACAAAGCAGCGTTGCCTACTCTACTGTCCTACTGCAGGACGACCTCCGGTGCCAGATACTGCAATGGAGTGTGAGCAGACTGGAGGCAGCAAGGGTCTTCCTTCAGTCAAGCATCAGCTGCCAGGTCCTGGTCAAAGCAAGCGAGGTCTGCAGGCCACTCTGAGCCAATCTTTTCAGCCTGATACACCAGAGCATCCAAAAGATGATTTGCTACACAGCATCAGTGCAACCTCCATGCGCAGCACAAGCTCAGGCATTGAACCTCAGACCAGTCCCGGCACCAACACCCAGGATGCTTCGCAGCCAGAGTCTGCCTTAGCCACGTCCGCACAGCCTGCCAGCACAAACCAACAGTTGCATCAACAGCAGTCTGAGCCCTCAGCAGCAACTGAGGGGGCAAAAGTGCTTGACATGCTGCCTGAGCACAGTCTAGCTGCACAGATGAGTAGTGAAGCCCCAGCATCATCACTGCAGCAACAGTCGCAGCCTGCTGCAAACACTCAAAAGGTGGAGCTTGCTGATGACACGATGCCAGAGCACAGCTTGGCTGCACAGATGAGCAGCGAACTGCCCACACCATCAGCACAGCATCAGCCTGAGCTGTCTGCACAACCTTCATTGCCAGCTGCATCTGATGACATGCTGCCAGAGCACAGCCTAGCTGCACAGATGAGCAATGCTGATCAGGTTTTGTCTCTGGGGAAAAGGGAAGCCATTGACATGCTTCCAGAGCATAGCTTGGTGGCACAAATGAGCATTGATGAGCCACAGCCAGATGCTGGAGAGGAAGACTCAGTTGCGAGCGGGACAACGCAGCTGCCTCATGTCCTTACTACCATTGAGTCAGGTAACACTCATGCAGACCATGGAGATAAGCGCCTTTGTCATCTGTGGCAAGGCCCACTTGAGTGCAGCAGTGTTCTCTTTCATGCCTCAGCCATATATTCATACATTTGAACTGCATTCCATTTGTACATGGCCCATGTAATTTGAAATGCAGAGCCAATCACAAAATTTGCTCGCCATCAATAGCTCAAGTCAGCTCACTATATGCCTAGATACCAGCAAAACTCCTTGGCTGCTGCTGCTGCTGCAAGTTTCCATACTCAATCTCTTTGACAAGTGCCAATATGCTACCTGTCTTTGCAGCGCTTGTGACTTATGTTTATTGAGATTGCGAGGGTATATCGTCCTGTATCAGCAGACCTTGTGTCGCGTACAAATTTGACCGTTTTCTCGCCCTTCAGGTCTCAGCGCTCATTTCAGTGGTGGCTTTACGCCCCCTGGTGTATCCCCCTTCTCAATGGCTCCCTTCCCCCTTTCTAGAGCTGGCTCAGAGGCCCTTCCCCCTCGGCCCCCGTCCCCTGAGTCCCGTAAAAGGCACAGGGGCAAGGTGGAAGAGCCCTTGCTAAGAGCCCTATCGCGTTTGAGAGTTCAGAGAGGGCCCTCACAGCAGCTGCAGCAGCAGCACACAGCTTCTGGCTCGCTTTCAAGAGTGCTGTCAATGTATCCCGGCTTGGAGCGAGCCATATCAAACTGGGCCCAGCAGGCCCAGCATGGCCAGCCACAGTCTGCTGAGTCAGCATCCAGAACCCTATCGCAAGCACTGTACCCTGGCCTGGAGCGAGCCATTTCAAACTGGGCTCAGCAGGCTCAGCATGACAAGCTGCACTCGCCACAGTCTGCACAGCTGTCTTGCACAGCGGTCTCACAAGCACTGTATCCTGGTCTTGAGCATGCCATTTCCAACTGGGCGGAGCAGACCCAGCGTGAGTCAGCCTCAAGAGCAGCATCTGGGATCTCGCAATGTCCTGGCTTGGAGTGTGCCATTTCAGATTGGCCCCAGCAGACACAGCATGACAAGCTGGACGGCTCACACTCCAACAAGCAAGGCTCAAGAGCCATGTCCAGCATGTCTGAGGCCTTCTACCCAGGATTGGAGCGTGCAATTTCAAATTGGGCACAGCAGGCACAGCATGCAATGCCTGATAAGATGCAAATTGCTGAGTCTCTCACAAAGGCCATGTCAGGCATGTCTGACCTGCCCCCAGGCTTGGAGTGCGCCATTTCAAATTGGGCACAGCATGCTCAGCAGCACTCACCTGAAGCACAGCATGCTCAGCATGACAGGATGCAAGGTGCTCCATCAGCTGCTAGGGCCATGTCAGGCATGTCTGACTTGCCTCCCGGCTTGGAGCGTGCCATTTCAAATTGGGCTATTCAGGCTCAGCATGCCATGCCTGACATGATGCAGACAGATGCATCACCCCCCAGAGCCATGTCGGGGATTTCAGAAGGGTGCTACCCTGGGCTTGAACGAGCCATTTCAAACTGGGCTCAGCAGATTGAGCTGCACAAGCTGAATGTATCTGGATCAGATAAGTCAGCTTCAAGAGCCTCATCAGCTGCTCTATACCCTGGCCTAGAGCAAGTCATCTCAAACTGGGCTCAGCAGGCTCAGCATGAGGTGGTCAGTGCCTTGCAATGTTCTGCTTCAGTTGCAGACAGAAGCGAGTCAGGCGTGGCAGATTGGCCACCTGGCCTGGAGCGTGCCATTTCAAACTGGGCACAGCATGCTCAGCATGCTGCACCTAGTGGGACACAGACCTTAGGCTCAGCCTCCAGAGCAATGTCTCTGATGTCAGAGGGAATGTACCCAGACTGGAACGTGCCATTTCAAACTGGGCACAGCAGGCAAAGCATGTTAACCTGCAGGCCACTCAGCCCCCTCAGTCAGCTTCAAGGGCAGGGTCTGTGATGTCTGATGCATATTTCCCAGGACTGGAGCGAGCAATCTCAAACTGGGCTCAGCATGCACAGCATGTCAAAGCAAGGTCTTCTGAGCCTGCACAGACAGCCTCAAGAGCAGGGTCTGTCATGTCAGAAGCCTTTTACCCTGGTTTGGAGCGAGCCATCTCCAACTGGGCTCAGCATGCACAGCATGTCAAGCCAGATCTGTTGCCATCCAGCCAGCCACCCCCAAGAGCCATGTCGGAGGCAATCTCAGAAGCCTGCTACCCAGGCTTGGAGCGTGCCATTTCAAACTGGGCACAGCGTGCACAGCAGATTCAGCATGAGCTGCCACAACTGGCAAAGTCTGCTGCCAGCGCCTCCCGTGCTTCTTCTTCTGCCTTGGATGAGATCTACCCAGGACTAGAGCAGGCCATATCTGACTGGGCTAGGGACGCTCACTTTGATCTGCCTGCTCCCCTGGCACAGTCCTTGTCCAGCAGTCTGTCATCTGTGTCTGAAGAGAGCAGTGAAGAAGAAGAAAGGGTCACCGGTGCAGAGCCAATGGAGGTACATGACGCTCAACGTCCTGTCAGCTTTGAAATTTCTTACTGTCAGATTCGTTGATACATCCGCAGTGCCATTTTGTTTGTAGTACTATCCATCTTTCAATGGTCCATCAGCATGCACCACTGGCACTTTATGAATGATGTGCACCTGGTCAATGCTGTGCTCAGTCTCAATGTCGCATCACACCCGGTGGTTGCACTGAGTTGCCTTGCCGTGATCTTTTGTGCTGTGCCGACAGGAGGATCCGCAGCTGTTGAAGTTGGCCGCCACCATCTTGAGCCGGTCCTCTTCCTTGTATCCTGGCCTGGAGTCATCATTTATGCCTCCCAGTTCAGTGCCTGCTGACCACTCTTCTTCCTCACAAGCCCCACCACCAGCACAGGTCATTGGCAAAGCCATCCTGGCAGCTGCTTCAGCACATGACCAGGCATTCGACATGGCAGGTAATGCTTGTGTGTGTCATGTCATGCTATGTCTTGTCTTGTCTTGTCCTGTCCATGATCGTGTGTGAACGTACACTTACAAGTTTTCTATGCTGTTTGAGGGTGAATTCCACTGTTCAAGCTTAAATGGCTTAGTTGCTGCAGGTGGCCCAGAGGGCGCTGCTGAACAGAAAGTTGGTGAAGCTGTCCTTACAACCGCTGCAGTTGCAGCAACAGCTGCTGCCAAGGCAGACCACACAGCAGCTGGCAGAGAAGCTGCTCCAGTCTTAAGGTCACCTGCTCCCCCAGCTCCTGCAGCTGCCAGGTCACCCTTGTCTAAGGTAGCAACCAACAACGCTCTCAACTGTGGCTGGTATTGTGCAGCAGGTGCTGTCAGTGCCTGCTTGTGCGGTGTCTGACTGCATTCCACCAGACAGCTTGGGCTCACCTCAAGCTTATTACATTTGACTGTCACTTTCTCTAATTGTTGCTTTTCATGTCTGACTGCATTGCAATCATGTTGCAAATGCCATCCTTGCAGCACGTGCTTGCTGTGCATCAACCAGTCAGGCCCTTCATGCTCTGCTCATTGTTCTCATGCTCATCTAAAACTGTCATTATGATCACTGAACATCATTACACAACCAGTCTGCACCACTCAGCTGCTGCTGCTTTATTGAGCTCGTGCTGCTTGACAGCTGTTGAGGTATGTCAGCATTTACGCAATCTCATTGCTGGCAGGCCTATGCCCATAGCCTGTGTTGCAGGTCACCACAGCCAGGACTGATGACAAAGAAGATCCCCAGCATGAAGCTGGTGCTGTAGGCAGTCCCCAGCATCCAAGCCCTGCAGGTCTGCTGCATGCAATGTGTGCATTTGTGCATGTGTCATTGCACCAGATGTCATGGCTGGCTCATCTGGGTCATCTCCCTCCAGAATGAAGCAGTCAATGCATGATGCATGCTTGCTGGGTGTGATCTAACGTTCTATTAATTGTGCATGCCTGCTATTGAAGAACCTCATGCATGAGGGACATGTGTCATGTTCATTCCTCTCAGCCCTAATGCTTCTTGCATCATGTTGTGCTTTGCATCAGCATCATGCCTTGTCTGCTGTAACATCATGCAAAATTATTTTGGCATCGAAAATGCTGTTTTTCAACACCGAGAATGCCGCATGGCAAGGGCCGCCATCACAGATGATAATGCAATGAAATGCCTCACTCAAAACCTTTGCTGCATGTGAATGTGCAGGAGCAAAGCAGGCTGGAAGGGGTGGGCATGCTGACAGGGTGCTGAAGGCTCACTCCCGTGATCTGGGACAACGACAACAGCTGGTGCATGCTAAGTTGCATCAGGGCCATCCCCCCACCAAGTCTGCAGGTTAATCTTACCTCTTGTTGCTTATTGCCTGTGCATCTGAGGTACCGTGATTTGTTGCTTTTGTAATATTTTTTTCAGGAAATGGAAGACATTGTTTGCCTGCAGTCTGAGCAGTCAGGGTAATTGTCTTCCTGCAATGTTGCCTTCATGCCTGCACCTGTTGCCTTCACGCCTACACCAGTTGCCTTCTATCCTGGCAACCTGGTTTGCCAAGTGATTGCAGCCTTGTGATTACCAGAGTCTGTGTGTGCCTCAGTGTTTGCCAGCTGGGCTCTTGCCCTCTCCTGCTTCATTTTCTGCATCCACCCACTGCTGGCCTTGTGTCCGTCACACTGTGTGTAACACATTCCTGATGCTGATGGCATACAGTGGAATTTTGCTTTGTTTCCTTCATATATGCACCTTGCATCCATGAGGCTTTCGATGCCTATGCTATATCGAGAATGCCTTGTCAAGTGGTGTTAAACGTGTAATCATGCTGATGCAGAAGCGGCGTCTGGAAAGAGCTTCATGGATTTGAAGGCAGAGCCTGGTGTGGCAGACACAGATAACTTCACAAAACAGGCTGCTGCAGGTTTGCCTTCCACCAAGGGGGTCCAGGGGGGTTTGAGAGAGGCGGTCAGCCCCACCAGAGATCGCATGGCTCAGGCATTGAGGTGAATCCAGACTACACGCATTGAGGTGATGCCAATTTGCTTTGTTTCCATGAGTATGTCATCATATGTTGCAGCCTAGGATGCACATCAACATTGCACATCCAGACTGCATTGGCTGCTTCCCTGACTACTGTGGTTCCGTCGTACTGTTTGCGACTTTGATGCAGGTGTGCAGAGCAGCTGTTTCTCCCCATCTGCCTTGCTTGCCTTGCATGCTTTCTCTGTTGAATTGGATTTCAGCAAACAGAAGTGCAATGTGCATTGGATTGTGTTGAGATCTCAGAACAGCATGTGATGCTCCGCTCATGTCATTGTTTGCTTCACATGCAGGCGTCGTGTTTGACGAGCCAAATGTACTGAGGTATCATACAACGGTGGCGTGGAGTTTGGTAGTGGAGCAGGTGACTTGCAGCAGATGCAAGCATATAGGACAAGGGTTCAATGACTCTCAGAATGTAGCTGTGTTGCCATTTCACAATGATCGCCTAGTGCTTGGCAGGTGCATGTCTCAATGGCATCTGTGCATTATAGCAAGCATTGGACAGCACTGCAGCATGGGGGTTTGTGCCATTGTTGGACTCGCACGTTTAGGAAGGCTTAGCCCGTGATTCAGGTTTGAATACTTGATAGCAGAACAATCTGGCGCTGAAAGGCGTATTTGCAGACTGTGAATACAACTGTTACATCATAAGATTCAAGCTTGGCTTAGACTGCTGCACAGTCTGTGATAGTGTAGCACAGTTGAGGTACACCAGTAAGAGCAGCTTTTTGAATGGTAAACATCACAGATCGATGTGGAATGCATAAGGCACAGTGAACGCCGCAGGCTAAGTGCACTGACATGTAATTATTATGAGCCACTTGGTAAGTTCGTCCAACAAGCTTCTATCATGACCACGGACGTTGACTGCCTTTTATTGTATTGTACACAGCTCCGTGATTACATGAGCCCAACATTCACCGCACTGTGCACGACTTCAAACAGTTCAGTCAGCCAATAAATTTTGCAACAGCACGATCAGATTAGACCATATCATTATGACACCACTGCAGTGACCACATGAATGGAAAATCACCGCACCCTAGAGAATATGTCTCTGGAACCATTTTGCAAGCAGGTGCATCAAAACTTTTGGATGTTACACTATTTACAACCATTGACTCTGGGAAACATGTTAAACCATTGACTCTGGGAAACATGTAAAACAAGGTCAGAATAATGTGAACAGGGCCTTAGAGGTAGTCTAGAAAATTATTTACAGTCCTTGCTTTCTTGCAATGCGTTGCTGTTGTTTTGTCCAACTATGCATGCGTCGGTTGATGCTCTGCTGCCAACTGCCTCTGCTTGCAGTCTGCCACGAGACAACCTCAGTAGAGTGAGCGGTATACTCATCAGGGCCTGCCCCATTCTTGCTGTAATCCCACTCCTGAGCAAGCTCTGGACAGCATGTTGCGAGAGAGTTGCAGCTGCACACAGCATGTCCGCTGCAGCAAGGGCAGCCTCTCGGATTTGAAGTACGATGATTGGGTGTGGCCACCCATCTGTGCAAAATGCTGAGTGAGCATTGACGGCACACCCAGTGAACTGGTTTATGGCTGCCGAGAGTGATGTCTTCCGGGAACAGACCCTGTTCAGCATTTTTGTCATGATCCCATTCGCTTAGCAGAGCGTGATTACTCTCTGCAAAAGTAGGGTGTTTGTGCCTTGAGCCATCCTTCCTGCGTCCACGCCTTGCATTGTAGCACTTGGGGCAGTCAGTGCCCCCTGCCACTCGATGTGCAATTCTTGTACTCCACTGATTGCCACACTCTGCGCACTCCCAAGTCGCCTTATAGTGGCTTTGAGCGGTGTATTCCTGTGGAGTGCCCTTGTTCTTTTCGTTGCACCAGGATTTGGCGATGTCAGGAGCCACAGCAGCCAAACTGTTGCCTTTGCTCACTTTGACTCCAGCACAGTATGGACAGCCGTGCCCCTGTGTTCTGGTGTATACCTGTGCATCCCAGTGATGAGGATCATCAGCTGTTCCCTCGAGGCAAATCCAACCACAAATTTTGTGGCTATGCGGCTTGATCTGAACATTGTCAAGATGATGGTTGTTCTCATAGTCCCATTCCTGCTCCAGCCTTGGTGACAGCAAGCTGAGATCAGGCCTCTGCTGTTGGAGGTGGCAGCATGACAACAGCTTGCTGTTGGGTCCCACACACTTGCCTGCAGCATACAGGCCCACACTCAAAAATTTACATCATAAGTGAGCATGAGGTCCATGCAAGAGCTTCCAGGCATCGACTTGCTGCAGCTTGCAGTATGTTATGGCACAATTTTCAAGTGTTTGCCACAATTGTGAAAAATTGCTTCTGAAGATGTCAAATGGCAGAACACTCAGCTCACCTGGGTAGGCGTTGTATTTTGTCTGCAGCACGTGTAGCAAGGAGGTACTTCTGCCATACAGAGGTTTTCCCAAGAAAGGTCGGCAGAGTGGCGCCTGCCTGCAGGCAGTGACAAAGCTGAGGCTGACGGAGCAAATTTAAAGCAGCGAGTGCATGACTGTGGCGCATGTACCATTGGGAGGCGTATCTGCGGTGTGCTGAAGTATCAGGAAAAAAAACCATCTGAAAAGGCAAGGAAACAGTCCAGGGTGCGACGAGTCACGACGCCTGGACTACAGCAACAACGTGAAGTCGTGTAAACTGGTCGGCTCGGCAATGGCAGCAGTTGTCGATGTACAAAGGCCGTGCAGTGTGCAGATTTCCACGCAGGATATCAAGCGTCGTGGTGCTCCAGCACCTGGCCGTGAAGAAGCACATGTTTTTAAGAGCACATATAGTGCATTCTGTGTGACAAGCACACGCTGGAAAGCAGGACACAAGGCAAGAAAGTAAAAGTCTGAACAGTGTGCTTTGTTTCTTGCTTGATGCAGAGGCTGCATGTGGAAAGAGCTTGGAAGTGGGACACATCCCTCAGTCAGCTTCAAGGGCAGGGTGTGTGATGTCTGATGCACATTTTCCAGGACTGGAGCCAGCCATCTGAATCTGGGCTCAGCATGCACAGCGTATCAATCCAATTTGGATTACCCAAGGGCTTCTGGGCCTGTAAAGACAGCCTCATGAGCAGGGTCTTTTGTGTCAGAAGCTTTCTACCCTGGTTTGCAGCAAGCCGTCCCCAACGGGGCTCAGCATGCATAGCATGTCAAGTCAGATCTCCTGCCATCCAGCCAGCCACCCCCAAGAGCCATTTCAGAACCATACTACCCTGGCTTGGAGCATGCTATTCTAGGTGGGCATGATGTGCACACCAGATCCAGCACAAGCTGCCACAACTGACAAACTCTGCTGCAAGCACCTCCCATGCTTGTTCTTCTGCCTTATATGAAATCTACCCAGGCCCATTTCTGACTGGGCAAGGATGCTTGCTTTGATCTGCCTGGCACAGGCCTTGTGCAGCAGTCTGTCATTTGTTACTATAGACACAAATGCGGAAGAAGAGTGTGTCACCAGTGCAGAGGGCATGGTGTCAATGGAGGTACATGACGCTCAGTCTCCTGACGGCTTTCAGGAGTTTGGCTTGCCTGACCTTCAGATTCCTGAATATATGTACAGTGCAGCTCTGGTACCGTCTGCCCCCTCAATGCTCCATCAGCATGCAACACTGGCACTTGTGACTTGCACTTGCACCTCATCACTTGTGTTTCAGTGTTGATGCTGCATCTGAAAGCATCAATTTTCAGTCAGGTACTAAGTGGCCTTGTTGCCATGTTCTTGATAGAAGTCCCAGTGAGGTGTAATCCAACCTTTGCTGCCATTTGGAGTAGTTTGTGCATGCTTGCAAACAAACAAGTTCATACATGAAGGATGCGTTTTGTATGGATCCCTTTTTGCATCTGGCCCTCTTTGCATCAGGCCCTCTTTGCATCACCTTGTGCTTTGCATCAGCCTCATGCCTTGTTTACTATCACATCATACAGAATCTCCTTGGCACCGACAATGCAACATGATGAGGCCCTCCATGAGAGCTTGAGGTGATCATGCAATGAAACGTTTCCATACAAACCTTCACAGCCTTGGCCCACAGTTACACAATTCTTGCTGAGGCAGGGGTGGGCATGCTGACAAGATGCTGAAGGCTCGCTCAGGTGATCTGGGACAGCGGCAGCAGCTGGTTCATGCTAAGTTACATCAGGGCCATCCCCCCACCAAGTCTGCAGGTGTTTCATCATACCTCTTATTTCTTCTTGCCTGTGCATCTGTGCTGACGTAATTTGTTGCTTTTGTGCTTTCTTTCCAGGAAATGGGAGACATTGTTTGCCTGCCGTCTGAGCAGTCGAGGTGATTGCCGTCCTGCAATGTTGCCTTCATGCCTGCACCTGTTGCCTTCTATCTTGGCAATCTGATGTACCAAGTGATTGCAGCCTTGTGATTACAACAGTCTGTGTGTGTCTCAGTGTTTGTCAGCCGGGCTTTTGCCCTCTCTTGCTTCAGTCACGAAGTGCTGGCCTTGTGTCTGTGACACTGTGTGTAACACATTATTGATGCTGATGGCATACAGTGGTATTTTGCTTTGTTTTGTGTATGTACCTTGTATCCATGAGGCTGTCAATGCCTATGCTATATCGAGAATGTCAAAAGGTGTTGAAACGTGTAATCATGCTGATGCAGAAGCGGCGTCTGGAAAGAGCTTCATGGATTTGAAGGCAGAGCCTGGTGTGGCAGACACAGATAACTTCACAAAACAGGCTGCTGCAGGTTCCCCTTCCACCAAGGGGGGTCAGGGGGGTTTGAGAGACTGCAAGGCTAATGTTTGCAAGGACACCGTCACGATACAGTCAAAGGTCTGGTCTAGCCCTCTAATCCATCACTTTCAAAGTTGAGTTTTCAGGCAGACAATGTCTTGCAAGCCTCAAATTGCCTGCAAGCAACAGATCTGTCTCATCTGGATTCAACCGCACATGTGCAGGGGTAAGAAGAAAGTGTTCAAAGTCTTGGTGTGGGCGTGGCTAGCCTTGTTGCAGCAGCATGCACCAGCTATTGCCACTGACCTGGACGCCAGCGTGTGCATGTCACACAAACAATGCATTGTATGGAAGATGCGTTTGCTGCGCAATCTGCCTTCAGAGGTCCTGTAAGCACCACGACGCTTGATCTCCTGCCTCCTCTGCGCAGTGGCAGACGCACCTTGCCTTTTGTACTGCTGCCAGTAGCAGCGTCAGTAAGCCATTGCCGAGCCAATCCTAGGAAAAGTTCGTGCCGCTACTGCTGTCCGGTGAACAGTCACTCTCAGGACTGAGTTGATGCTTTTTCAGATGGCCTTGTCTTCCGATACTCCAGCACACTGCGGATACACTTCCCAATGGTACCTGCGCCGCAGTCATGCTGTCGCTGATTTACAGTTAGCCCCCGCGGACACAGTTTGTGAGTCACGTCCTTGTCACTTGCTGCAGGCAGGTGCCACTCTGCCGACCATTTATGGGGAAACCTCTGTATGGCAGATGCCTCTCCATGCTACATATGCTACAACCTAGGCACAAGGCCTGCCCAGGTGAGCTGAACATATTGCCGTTTGGGACGTTCAAGAGCACCTTTATGCAACTGCGGCAAGCGACCTTGGGACACGCCAAAACATGCGACAAGCTGCAGCAAGTCTATGCCTGGAAGCTCTTGCATGGTCAATTATGCTCACCTCATGCTCAATCATGACTTCCAGATTGAGTAAGGGCGCATATGCTGCAGGCAAGGCTGTGGGACCCAACAGCAAGCCAGCAAGGTGCTGCCTTGCCCAACAGCAGAGGCCACATCTCAGCTTGCTGTCGCCAAGGCTGGGGCAGGAATGGGACTATGACAAAAATCAGCATCTTCACAATGTCTGTATCAAGCCACATAGCAACAAATTTTATGCTTGGATTTGCCCTGAGGGAACAGCTGATGATCCTCATCACTGGGATGCAAAGATAACAACCAGAACAAAGGGGCATGGCTGTCCACATTGTGCTGGAGTCAAAGTGAGCAAAGGCAACAGTTTGGCTACTGTGGCTCCTGACGTTGCCAAATCCTGGTAATACGAAAAGAACAAGGGCACTCCACTGGACTATACCTCTGGAAGCGGCTATAAGGCAACTTGGGACTGCCCAGAGTGTGGCAACCGGTGGAGTACAACAATCAAAAGTCGAGTAACAAAGGGCTCTGGCTGCTCCAAGTGCTATAGCACAAGAAATGGACGTCGAAAGGATGGCCAAGGCATACGCATCCCACTTTTGCAGAGTGCAACCATGCTCTGCTAAGTGAATGGGATCATAACAAAAATGCTGAACAGGGTCTGTTTCCGGAAGACATCACTCTTCGCAGCAGTAAAATAGTGCACTGGGTGTGCCGGCAATGCTCGCTAAGCGTTTTGCACAGATGGGTGACCACACCCGATGTGCGCACTCAACATCAGTCAGGATGCCCCTACTGCAATGGACATGCAGTCTGCAAATGCAACTCTCTTGCAACATGCTGTCCAGAGTTTGGGATTACAGCAAGAATGAGGCAGGTCCTGACGAGTACACTGCTCAATCAAACGCGGTGGTCTGGTGGCAGACTGCAAGCAGAGGCAGTTGGCAGCAGGATGTCAATCACCTCATGCGGGGTAAAACAAGACCACAGCAACACATCGCAAGAAAGCAAGGCCTTTGAGCTGTATTGTTGAAAACATCTCTACAAGCAAACGTGTTCACATTGTTGTGACTTTTTGCCACCTGTTTTGTAGAGTACCGGACAGGAAAGGTGTACTCTGGATACAAGAAAGATGCTGTAAGTTTGTGTTTCTTGTCTTGTTGCTGTAATGAGAGGCTTCTGTCATGGCTCAGGCATTGGAGTGAAACCAAACTATGCGTGCTGAGGGGACACTGGTTTGCTGACTTTCAATCAATGGCCCAAACCGAAGTGATTTAGATTGCACATCACTGATGCACGTTCAGACTGCATCGGCGGTTGTCTTTGCGCTTTCCGTCTGTGAGTACTGCTGTTTCACTGTAATGTCTGCATCACATTTGCAGATTGCTGACATGGAGAGCTGCTCTTGTTTTTGCTGCAGTTTGAAATCAATCTGTCGTACTTGCCTGGCATGTTTTCTGTGTTGCTTTTAGCAAGGAGGGTTGCAATGGCTTGGGTTGCAAACGGCAGAAGCGCATAAGGTGCTTGGCTCACGTCTTTGTTTTCTCCGCATACAGGCATCGTGCATGACGAGCCAAATGCCCTGAGGTACAGCACCAAGTGAGCTGCAGTCTAATTTAAGAGCACATGATTTGCAGCAGTAAAACAAGTTTTCAGGATGCATTGCAGGTCTGTTCTAGCTGCATTTGCAAGCTTGCTTTCAGATGATAGGTTGCCTACCGCTTGGCAGGTGTCTTCCAATGTTGTACTGGCATCAGCGCATGACAGCAAGCATCTGACAGCTCTGAAGCACGGGGGTTTTGCCAACGCTGAATAGCGCTTGTAGGAAGCATACGATTTAGGTTAGCATCCTGTCGAAAGGTGTCTTTGTGTTCAGACCTTATGTTGACGGATGAGGCTGCTGCATGGTCTACAGCAGAGCAGCACACCTAAGAGATAAACCAAACAACAGTGGTCATTTCTCAGAGTGGTGGACCAAGATACACAGTGAACAATTTTGCCCAAGTGCATTGACTCAAGTGTCTTGTGAGCCAAATGGCAACTCCTATTTATGTGTAGAAGCATGCAATGCCCTGAATCCAAGTTGTACACTGCTCTGTGCTCAGATGAGAGCACACGCATTTCCGAACATATTGTTGTAGGCAAAAGCCCAATCACACTTTACATTTCCACTACGCTAGCTCATTACCCTGCCACACATACCAGGTAAACTTGCAGCTTTGTCAGTCAGCAACCAAACAATGGTCAAAATAAACCCTCCCTGTGTGCTGCCACAACAGTGAGAACATCAATGAAACCTACAACCTGGAGAACACGTATCCAAGTTCTTTCCACATCCAGTTGCTACATATAAACAATCTGCAACACCAATAGTATGCCATCCTTATCCACACACCATAGACTCTGTAAAACATATGGAACAAGGTCATGATCATGTCAACAGGTTCGCTGTTTGAGCTGGTCAAGAATACAGCTCAACGTCCTTGCTTTCTTGCATTGTATCGCTGTTGTTTCAGCCAAATCTGCATGCGCTGATCGATGCTCTGCTGCCAGCTGCCTCTGCTTGCACTCTGCCACCACAAGACCGCTTGTGAGCCAGCAGTGTAATCACCAGGGCCAGTCTCATTCTTGCCATAATCCCATTCCTGAGCAAGCTCTGGACAGCGCGTTGCAAGAGAGTTGCATTTGCAGACTGTATGTCCACTGCAGTAGGGGCATCCCCTCTGACGTGAGGTACGCGCATTCGGTGTGGTCATCCATCTGTGCAGAACGCTTAGTGAGCATTGCCGGCACACCCAGTGCACTGGTTTACTGCTGCGAAGAGTGATGTCTTCCGGAAACAGACCCTGTTCAGCATTTTTATCGTGATCCCATTCACTTAGCAGAGCATGGTTGCACTCTGCAAAAGTGGGATGCGTATGCCTTGAGCCATCCTTTCGACGTCCATTTCTTGTGCTATAGCACTTGGAGCAGCCAGAGCCCTTTGTTACTCGACTTTTGATTGTTGTACTCCACTGGTTGCCACACTCTGTGCAGTCCCAAGTTGCCTTATAGCTGCTTCCAGAAGTATAGTCCTGTGGAGTGCCCTTGTTCTTTTTGTAGCACCAGGATTTGGCAATGTCAGGAGCCACAGTAGCCAAACTGTTGCCTTTGCTCACTTTGACTCCAGCACAATATGGACAGCCATGCCCCTTTGTTCTGGTTGTTACCTTTGCATCCCAGTGATGAGGATCATCAGCTGTTCCCTCAGGACAAATCCAAGCACAAACTTTGTGGCTATGTGGCTTGATACAGGCATTGTCAAGATGCTGGTTCTTGTCATAGTCCCACTCCTGCCCCAGCCTTAGGGACAACAAGCTGAGATCTGGCCCCTGCTGTTGGGCAAGGCAGCACCTTATTGGCTTGCTGTTGGGCCCCACAGCCGTCACTGCAGCATACACGCCAACACTGATATACATATATATCGTAAGTGAGCACAAGGTCTATGCAACAGCTCCAACAAATGGACTTGCTGCATCTTGCAAGGCGTTTTGGCGCAGTCTCCAATATTCTCATCACATATGCAAAAAGGCACTATGGAACGTGGACACTAGCCACATATTCAGCTCACCTGGGCAGGTCCTGTGTCTTGTGTGCATCAGCTCGAGCAAGGAGGCACGTCTGCTATACAGCGGCCTTCCCATAAGTAACGGCATTTGGCTGCAGCCAATGACAATGTTACAGCTCCCAGAGTGTGCTAGCTGGGAAAACTTGCAAAACGACAAATGCATAACCGTGGCCCAAGTACCTTTGGGAAGTGTACCTGCAGTGTGCTGGAGTACCAGAAAAACAGGCCATCTGAAACAGCAGCGAGAAAAATCCAGGGCGCGACTGGTCACCAGGCACAAGCACCGCTGCGATTTTTTGTAAGCTGACAGGCTCGGCAGTGGCGTCAGGCATCGATGCACATACCCAGTAGGAGATCAAACGTCGCCGTTCTGTAGCACAAGACTCGAGGCTTTAGGGCCTCTGCAGACATCCTCTTGTAGCAAGATAGACCATCCATTGTCTCCGCGACATGCACACACTAATACAGCAGCATGTTCATATGAATCAAATTGAAACACTGGACCTGTCGCTCAGCCACGTCCATGTTTTCACCCATGACTAGATACGCCTCTACAGGCTTGTCTGCCTCAACCGCATGCACTTAAGTGCCTGACAAAAGTCACCCACAATCTTTACTTGAACTTTGCAGCCTGGCTGTGAATGTTATAATGAAAAGCATTGTAGGGGAAACTTGAGTCAGACTGATTGCCCCTTGTATAAGGTCTGGCATGTCTATGCATCTAGGCTTGGCACTCTAGATCTAGGGTTCATTTAGCAGCATGGATGTGGTACACGAAGGCATAGAATGTAGTAGTACACTGACTGTATTGCTTTAGCGTTGTCTTCCCTTGTTTTTCCTAACATTCGCTTTAGGCTGAAATGACCCTCCACGTTTGACCTTTGGCCTGTGCTTTTCAGCTGCCTTTTCCATTTCTGTGAGTGGTTCGTTAGCACTCTCTCTTTTTGTTGCCCTTTCGAACCCCCTCTTCCTCTTCAAAGGGTCCTCCCTTCTGTCTTTTCGTCTCCTGACTGAAGACAATTGGCCTGCACATGAGGCAGCGTGAGTATGTACAAGAGCTGTACATGCTCCAGGGTAATGCACCACACTAACTATACATTACTTGTCAATTTGAAATCTCTAAGATAGGTCCAGACAGTGCCAAGGCAGTGAATGACATGGCACTGTCTGGACCTATCTTAGAGATTTCAAATTGACAGCAGCCCCTGAAATTGCCTTACACATGCACAAAACATTTTTTGGACAATCCATGTTCAAATGACCTTGTTTCCAAAGGTAACGCTGTAGCAGCATCAGACACACGCATGTGCGATCTTAAACTTCGGCCTGGTATTGTCTCTTTGACATGTGAATCAGTATCAGCAATGCAGAGTTGGCCTCGAGCTGTGAATATACCTTTGCCTGCACTGCCTGAGCAGGACAAAGGCATGGCAACAATTTGTGTATCCCTTATCCATTATGTTGAAAGAAAAAGGGGGGCGGAGACACAAAAACCATTGTACATTTGCAAAAGGAGAAAATACCTTTGCCTGTGTTGCCTGGGAAGGAAGGCGTGGCAACCGTCGGGTCTCTGAGGTAGGCAGGAATGTGCTTCAGATGTGGTGCGCTGTTGCCCTTTGCCAATGGCTTGTCATGTTGCAGCAGCGCCAGGTCACCTGCACATGGACAGACAAGCCTCAGCAGTGCTGTTCCTGCAGATACTGTGCTTCAGGTGAAGAGCGCTGTCACTTTGAGCTCATGCTTTACCGCATGCTGCCGCACTGCCGGGTCGTGTGCTCACAAACAGACAAACATTGTGCAGTGGGAGTGACACAGGAGACCTTTTGCAACAGACGAGCACCAAAAGCCTATGAACCCAGGCTGTCTGATGTCAGATGCGCAGAGGATAGGGATTGCGCAAACACACAAAAGGAGAGAAGCAAAGTTCCTGATTGCTATCTCTTGCACAAACAAGATGCAACCTTTGACTACACGAGTTGACAGTCCTACAAACTTTGCACTGTCTTTAGGAGCAACCGACTGTGTCTCTCCCTCCAAGGCTGAGCGGGTCACAGCAGCATAACAACAAAGTGCCAGGGCAGCAGGACAATTGAGCTGTTTATCCGCAACTGGGAAACTGTGATGATGGCGATTAGAGCTGGCAAACCACAGAGACGATGAGCTGTGACCCAAGCTGCTTACCAGGGTGCTCCTCAAAGAATGCTTTGAGCCGTTTGGAGTTGAGCAACTCTAATCTCAGCTCCTTTGCCCGTGCCTCTTTCACCACAGCCTTGGTTATGGAGCGTGCTATGTCCTCCCCTCTGTATCTGAGTGCCTCTACTGAGGCTTTGGTCAGGTGGTGGAAAGGTTGAAGGCCACAGGTTGCATCGTCTGCTGCTGATGCATCCTCCACAGGCATGGCAGATGCTTCCGCAGGTCCTGCATCAGTCAAGACATATTCATATTCATGATGTAAGCTGTGGGTAGCAAGCAGGGGTGATCAAGGCTTGATGCTCGTACTCAGACTGCAAGTAGCAGAAAAGCTTGTACAATGAATGAGTGTGCTGCAGGCATCTGCTGTGATGATACAGCTTAGCAGCAGTTCTGAATTTGCTGCCGGTTTTGTATATCCCTTTCGTTGCCTCCCAAAAACAACAACCATGTTTTTGCCCCATTCATGAGAAAAGTTAGATTTCGTAGATGCTGAAGTAGACAGCACTCACAGGTATGGGAGCCATAACTTTATGGATCAAGACAAGGTCAGCATGCTGTAGGGATTGATTGCTGTGGGATTGTCCCTCAAGGTGATTCTTGACTTGTAGTGGGACCTGCAGCAACACATGAAGGGCAGTGGGAAAAAGCCCTGCTGTTGTGGCGTCTCCGGCAGGCAATTCTTGAACCCTTGTGGTCCTTCCTTGCTTCCACTGCACAGCACTCAGTCATAGGGACTAAATACAAGCCCTTTAGTTGCAGAACCTACACCCTAATCCTTCAGTTTATTTGTCCTTGATTGCCAGCATGACACCCTGTGAGACCATTCTGCGTTCTTGTGTTGACTCATGTTGCCAGATGACACAGTGACAAGAGCTCCAGTTGCAAGCATAGCTGATAGGCTGAAAAGGCTTCCAGCAGATGCTCATGCTGTTTTTGATGAGTACAATCTGAAAGAGGTCGAGAACAAAATAGCAACAATTCAGGCTTCTCGACCTTTTTTTCAGATCATACTCACCCAAAACAGCATGAGCAGCCAGTGGGATTCTTTTGGCCTTTATCTTTCTCAGATATAGCATGACAGCAGACGCTTCAACGCAAAATTCATGCAGCGTGCAAAGAGTCTCACGTAGATTGCTCTTGAGCTGCTTTTGTAGGTCTGCATCATCTGGTGTGAACAAACTCAGGGCCACGCCAGAGTGCCCTGCCCTGCCTGTACGCCCAACTCGGTGCACATACCTGCACACAATATCCAATGACTAAGAAAATGTCCCAGCATTAGCTAGGTAGGTGCAAAGCCAGGCTTGCTTCTTTGTCCTGGCGTGCTGTACCATAAGGCTCCTTGCACTTGCGGACAACAAAGGTGAAGACCAGAAAAAACATAAGGCTCCTTGCATTTGCAGACAGTAAAGGGAAGGACCAGAAAAAACAGAACATGAACTGTTGTGATTTGTAGCATTGAGTGTGCTACAATGCCCAAGAGGTAGTAAATAGCACTGCCTTGTCATTTACAAACTCAGTGATGCAATGGTGTTCAATGTGTGGCGTCACATAGACCCCGTAGTCAATAACTTGGAGGGTCTGAGTAAGCAGGTGTGACATGCAAAAGGCATAACACATGATTGTGATCCTACGTCGAGGCAGGTGCATGCAGCTAGCCTAGGTGCATGGTCATCACTCACTGCCTCACTGCTCACTCACATGCTCACTGACTTGTTAAAATGGCCACCTACTGCTTTATTTTCTCACATAAAAGGCAATGCATGCTACAGCACGACAGGTGCAAGCCTTTTACAGTATGAGATATGCTGCTTAATATGAGCAGGATCATCTGTCTTACCCCTGAATGCAAGATGGTGCATCCACATTGATGACTGTCTTGACCCCTCTGAAGTCCACCCCCCTGGTCACCCCATACTCTGCGTTGCCCCTCTCGTCCCTTTTTCTCTTCTTCCCACCCTTTAGCTTCCCCAGCTTGACCGGCTTCTTCTTCTGTCGTTCAGCTTCCTCCTGCAGGTCATGTCTTTGATTGGTGCCTCTAACAAGCTGACAGCATGAGAGGTCTGTGAGGCTGTCTGCCAGTCATAGGCTCTGTCTGTCTGTCTGTCTGTCTGTCTGCCTGTCTGTCTGTCTGTCTGCCTGCCTGCCTGCCTGCCTGCCTGCCTGCCTGCCTGCCTGCCTGCCTGTCTGTGTCGCTTATAGCCGCTTATACGTTTGTCCATCTGGCTGTCTGTTAGCCTGCTGGCTGGCTGTGAGCTTGCATGCACAGTTCTGTTGACGATTGGGCCTTTGACACATAAGTCAGCAAGGCATGACACGGCATAGGCATCATGCCGTAAAAGTTATGTAACAAACTTCTGCTGCAGGAACCAATCACCTTTTTGCGTTCTGATACTGGCTACAATAGAAAAAACATGTCATGCGTTGAGAAGGCCATGTGCCTACTTTGAAGGACTGAGCAGTTGCAGCGGACTCTGCCCATGGATGATCCGGTTCCTGACCTTGATCCTGATCACTACCACCACCAGCCTTGTCTTGCTCATCAGGCAACTGACTGCTAGCAGCTGCCAGCTCACCTGCTGGCTCAGCTGCTGTGTCAGTCAATGTGTCAGCCGCTGTGTCTGTTGCGTTGCCAGATGCTTGCTTAGCTGGGTCATCTGTGGCTATCAAAAAATCAAACAAGCCCCTATTGAATTCCTGCACAGCCAACCACGTGTGAAGAGACAGCAAAGCATAAACACATAGATTACAAATTGCGACGCAGCCGCTGAGCTGTAGCCGTGACAATATTGCTGCTGCTGCTGCTGCTGCTGCTGCTGCCAAACCTAACATTGGCAAAAAGCTGCATCGTTGATGCTTGGTCACTTGCATACTAAAGTACCAAAATGTGTAATTGGTCACTTGCATGCTCAGAAGGCAGCCCCAAGCATGTCATGAAGGCAGCTGCACATGGCACATAGGCAGAAGCAGATGCAATTTGCTGTCTCGTCGCAGCATTAGCTATACCAAAACCCTTCCATGTAGACATGGCCTGCTGTTGTATGTATATGACATATGTGATATACATCACGGAATGTATGTAGAGATGTAGTGTAGGCTTGCCTGAAGTATGTGGTGCCGGCTGTTCAAGGGCAGCTCAGCATTCAGCACAGCGCTCCTGATGCCAAATGCCTCCAGGAAGAGCCTCAGGCGGTAGCCTTCATTGATGCTGTTGATGAAGAGCAGCACCTTGCGCTGGACCAGGCCCAGCTTGAGTAGTACCATCACATTCAACAGCTTGTCTTCCCTGGCAGTCACAGCACCCCAGTGAGAATCTGCCGTGATCTTGACAGCAAAGCATATGGATCAAGCATGCGCTGCAACAGGAGATCTTCAAGGGCAGAGATGTTGGCGCACAGAACTAGGTTCAGACACACCTAGTAGGTACCTAGATAACAGCAAAAGCAGCCAGCAGACCTGTAAGCTACTGTTAGTCACAGCAGAGCTTCAACACATCACCACACAGTGGCTTGCAAAGGTGAAAACACAAACCATGAAACGCGCTGTGTGCTGCTCCAAAACAGCAGAACACAAACGCAGCAAGCTGCTCGACGAGCAGAACTTCACATGAAAGAAAGGCAGATACACCAGAAGAATGATGTCCTGCTGTTGGGGCTGACCTGTCACACTGGATGCTAAAGTGCTGGATCTGTGAGGACGTGCCTGCTGCATTGCTGCAAAGAAAGTCATTGGCCTCGGATCCATGGTCGGTGCAATCTATGACTGTCGGGTTGTGCAACACCAGTTGTTGCAACCTCCGTACATCTTCACTGGTGGTGGCGCTCATCAGCAGGCACTGGCAGGTACGAGGGATCTGCATTCAATCAGCCTTGTTTCCAATCCCGTATTCATGTCATTCCAATTTGCGACGCTAGATGTTGCAGCTTCTTCTGTAGTAAAGTGTCAAGGGTGTAGGTAATCCCAAGAGCAAGACTGGTAGAAACCGACTTCGCACAGCAGATCTCTCCTGTCAATTTGCTCTGCAGATGCCACTGAGGCGTTGAGGGATGATAAGCTGCTGTCACTAAATGAAACTGCAAACACACCTGCAGCTTCGATGCATATAGATGGTTTGCGCACTGTTAAGACATGCATGCATGTCATGCACACCCTACTGAGCAATAAAAACAGCTTGCTGGATCAAACGTATGCATGCAAAGAAGGCGACGCATGCCTGCCTGTACGCTGCCAGATAGACAGAGACACACCTGTGGCGCAATGGCTTGAAGGTCACCCTCGTATTCATGCAGCAGCAGCAGATCCGCCTCATCAAGTACAAACATGCTGAGCGTCCTGCTGAGCAGGCTAGTCTGGATAAGTCCATTCTCCAGAGCTTGTGCAATCCTTCCAGGTGTAGACACAACAAGCTGACCAGCAGTCCTGTAGGCATTGGCTTGGACTGCGTCGGGCCCTTCGCCTGTCCAGACTGATGCCTTGATGTTGCAGTGGGCGCCTACCGCCTGGGCCTCTTCCACAACCTGGATTGCATTCAGTATACTGTTTGAGTCCTCACGATCATAGGCTGTGGCTGCAGCAGCTGCTGAATGATGCACAGTTGATGCCTGTGCCAGGGTTTAAGAATGTGGTATGTGTGCGCACACCGTGAACCAGCTAGCTGTGTGCGTATTATTATGTGTGCGTACACCGTGAACCAGCTAGCTTGTTGATAAGTCAAGCCTGCAATATGCTCTGCTTGCACCTGGCTCAACTTGTGTGTGCTAAGCAGCATTGCAGCTGAAGATTACTGGTGTCGTGTATGACCTGCGTTGTATGATCCAGCACAGAGTTGCTACCTGCTCACAAAGCTCTCTTGTAGGCACTAGCACCAGAGCTTGCCAGCCAGCAGATCCATGAGGTCCAGCGAGTATACGGTGCAGAGCTGGTAAAACGTAGGCCAAAGTCTTGCCAGTGCCTGTCCTTGCTTGGGCAACAAGGTCTTTGCCGGACAGAGCTTCAGGGATGCAGGTTGCTTGCACACGGGTTGGTGAAGCAAAACCTTTCTTCCTCAAAGCTTGCAGCAGTTTCGGGTCGAGTTGCAGGTCGTCAAACCCCAACGACATTTCGGTTGGCCTCTGTCGAGCTGCTGGAGTGCGACGCTGCAGAATTGCAAAAGCTAGTGCCTGGCAACTGACCCTGTAGGGTTTGGCTTAAATCATCAGACCCTGGAGCGATAAGCAGTTCAATACGAAGGCAACAGGTGCGTCTGCTACATCGTGTATAACAAGCTCAACGAGCTGTCGCAGAGATTGGCCGCAAAATCACGCGCCTTTCGTGACAAACCTATATTCTGATCATACACAAAGCAGCGCCAGCGCACGTCACAGATGGTGGGCTGTTGCACCTGACTGAGTTCTGGAGTTGCAAGCCTCGAGACCAAACCAGTCATCTGGCACTAAACAAGTGTAAACTTCAGCCTTTGTTTGGTATTGACTGCTACTCTAGTGTCAAATACCATTGGTGTGCCATGCAAACAAGCTGAGATCGCACATTGCGCTTGCAGACCACCAGGCTGCAGTAGCAACTGCAGTGGGGCTCCAGCCAACCACCAAAGCCGGCGTGCTCAGCCAGCGGGAAGCCTGTCAGTCGTGTGAAGAGCTCTGAAGTGTGGGCAGGCAACAGTTGATCAAGGAAGCAAGGACGCAGCCAGACCAGCACAACTGCAGCATAGACACTTGGCAGGATCGAGGACATATACGCTCTCAGCTATTGGGACGGCAACCCCCGTATGGGCTGTGTGCATCCCAAGGCTGCAAAAGGGGATGTTGAGTGGTAGGTCTTGGCACTGACCAATTTTGCAGAATTTTGCGCTACCTTTCAGTCATACTGTTGGACAGACAGGCGTCTACCTTGCCCATGTACTCGCAGGCAGCGCAAGTACAGTCAGCTCCGTGTCGGACACGGCGTGTCATGTGCATGTCATCATGCCTGGTTTTGATGTAGGCATCCTGCTCTGTGCAGGGACACAGAGCCTCAAGGTCAGGAACTCCCATCAAAGGCTGTTGCAGGCAAGCTACTACACTTTACATTGTCTTACATGCAGTACTGCAACAGACCGAGCGTGAAGCCGTGTCACGTTTTGTCTGCACATTCCTGGTGTTTGTGGCTGACATGGCATGCACGTCTGGCTTTGCCTCTCAGGTGCAAAGAAGGGTCGTGCTCCAAACATGTTGTGTGTTTGTGCTGAACAGAGGTAGCCAGTTGTGTGTTACCTCGTATACAAGGCCGTGCACCGCTATGGTGCTTGACTTGGGAGATGCTGCCATCACTGCTGCATTCCCAACTTGGTCAAAGCTTTTGTGGCCGCGGCCTAGTTGCTAGGGACACTAAATGTCACACTTTATGACTGACGGACGTCCATGGAAGGTGTCGAAAGAATGTTGAACCTCGTGACGTTGGGCGAGCTTCTGCATGCTACCTGACCTTACCAAGGCAGCCTGGAAAAGCGTACTGCCCTTTGTTTTTGGAGCTTGCCCTGCTGCCCTCATGGCCGTCGAGCAAAGCGGTTCGTCTATCTTGTGGGGAGCGTATGTAAGCATAACAAGCACAGTCAAGCAGTTGGCAGGCACCAACTCTGACTACTATCAACGCGCTGACGAGGAAGACGAAGATCTAATATGGGATGACGACGACAGTCCAGATTGTTCAGCTGCCAGTACTAACAGTAGGCAATCTTATGCAACAGAAGAAGCACCAGACCTAGGTCCCAGCTGCTCTCCTCAAGTCCTTACTCCTGGGAACTACTGCCCGAAGTGCAGCGAGCAGTCAAGCATACTGCGAGACACAGACCTTATGGCTCTGGCAGCAGCTGTGCCACTGCGGCATAAGTGGCGAGACTGGCAGTTATTGTACAGCAGCTCCAGGTACACACAGCTGCTGCTCACAGGGTTGTGACTTGCAGCTCTTGTCTCCATGCCGGAATTGCAACTGTAGCTGCAGAAAACTCATGCTGTTCCACTGTTTGCAGGGATGGAATCAGCTTGAAGACCCTGTATCGACAAGCTGCCAGCAGCAAAGCATCTTTGTTAGTTGTCAGGGATAGACAGCAGCAGGTCTTTGGCTGCTTTGCTTCAGAAATGTGGCGAGTCGCTCCTAGGTATATTGCACTGCTCAGTCAAGACCTGATGTCTTCAACTGTCAGTCATATGCTGTTCTGTGCGTATTACTCACAAGCAGCATGCTTGACTAGCAGGAGTAATGCATTGTGGTGTGGTGTCAGTTTTGGCACGCATGCTGAACCAACTTACTTCTGCAGGTACTATGGTACTGGCGAGTGTTTTGTCTTTCAACTGCAGCCCCAGCTGCTTTGCTGGCGATGGTGGCAGAAGAAGATGCAACAGACCAAAAATGATTACTTCCAGTTTGGCACCCCTGAAGCTCTTGCAATGGGTGGCGGGCCCCATTACGCCATTAGGCTAGATGCTGATCTGTCAATGGGCAGTAGTGGTACGAGTAGTACATTTGGCAGTCCATGTTTAGCTAGTCAAGAGGAGTTTCAAATAGGCAAAGTAGAATTGTGGGGACTGGGATAACAGGCTTTAACTTGTTTCCCATTCTTTTTCTATTGAAGTCCCCAGGTGTTGAGTACCTGTGCAACCTGCGTTGCCATTAGCATATGCTATGTTGGTATATTCGCATGGATTGCACCATTGTGAACTGAGATTTGCATGGGAGTGGGCCTGCGCAGCATGCTACATAGTTTGCAACACCACGCTTTGCATGCAAACTTGACGTTGTTCTCTCATTTCATCATACACTGTCAACACTTGTGAAGCCTGGTCAAGCGGCCTTCAACTTTGATTGTGCTTATGACGAATGCAATGCCTACAGCGATTATGTTTGAACGTGCTTTCTTGGAAACCCTGTGTACTGAGCAGGCTTACGTGGATTTCATTTGCACATGGCATTGGTCACAGGAGAGGTGTAATATGGTGGCCTGAAGCTGTCAATGGCAAGTTTGTTATAGTAGGTCATCCCTAGATTTGTTGCATATGCTGAACAGCGCAAAGTCTAGCAGTAGTGCTCAGCAGAGTCGCCATCGGCATCCAAAATGCGTACTAAGTACTTCTCTTGCTACGTCACTACGTACTTTTCTCGCTGTGGTCTGGCTTTACGTGTGCAGCACCTGAAGTATGCAACCTTGTGTATGTGTTCTCATCACCCCACATGGGTAATTGGGATTGTCAAATCAGTCCGTGAGTACAGCTTAGGCCTGGGGTGGTATTCCATATCATTGCTATGTAGGTATACCTTGAGCGAATAGCACACACATCGTGGTCTGATTCAAAGCAGCTGTAACGATTGCTGCGCTTCAAAAGCATAAGCAGGACTGAAAAGCTGACATGGCAACCAACAAGTCTTGAACTTGTCACGTGCAACAGATTCCTTACTTCTGCTGAGAAAAAAACGATGGCAAAGATTTGTAATTGCTTAAAACCAACGAATCCGCAAGTAAACTGAGGCACTTTGCCATGCAAAGAGTCTGTCATTTCTTGTGCAGCTGCTATGTTGACAACTGCAACGTTTTCAATTAAGCACAGTATACTAGTGGTTGGTTCAGGTGCAGGAGAGAATGTACCAACTGGAAGCCATGGACGCTTCCAAAGCCATCAGACGCTGCAGCTGTGCAAGCTGACATGCACATTGGTGCAGGCACAGCTGCATAGTGTTGGTCTACAGAGAAGCGTCAACATAATTGTGCAGATCAAGAAGAGTATTGAAGAGTCAAGAGCATGGTGCTGTCACTCAAATTCACCTCTGAAAAACTGCACTGGCCGTGGCTCCAGTCACACTGCTGGCATCCGTAAGTATCGCAAAAACAGCTACTGCTTTCAACATCAACACGGACAGGCCAACCGTGTCCAAGTGCATGACTCACTTGGGTTTCCTGCAGGTTGATTAACAGTGCCAGAACAAAGTGCAAGTCCACTCACAACTCATGTGTTGACGCGCATGGCAGAGCAGACCTGGGTGCATAGGCAGGGAGCAACTGTGGATTGCAGTATGAAGTACTGATCAGACAGCTGCAGCGTGCAGTCTGTGTGTCCGTTGATTCATTAATATGGTGCGGACATGTACAAGAGGAGGTGAAGCAGCGCTGACGACTACATCATCATTCCTGGCAGGAATTTCCTGCACAACCGAGCGAGAGATAGGGTTGGGATGTACGGATGCGTATAATATACGTGTACGCGTATGTACCGGCGTACATACGTGTCCACGATAAATCTGCCCTGTATATACGCCAAAATTCGGGCGTACACGACTGGCGTATACGGCTGCCGTGCTGCAAGCGGGAAGTGATCTTTTTCTGATCTCAGCAGTGTGTGAGCACGCAAGCGCTAGCTGTTGGCTGTAAGCCATGGCAACATCAGCACCAGGTTTGCAACCCAGTGTTGCTTCTTCGTCTCAAGCATCTAGCAGTGACAAAAAGACAAG
>JAABUP010001247.1_pt1 | contig 53653 bp, 75 predicted proteins | sample 5559201 | NCBI WGS metagenome assembly JAABUP01 (sample SAMN10711887, study PRJNA513373) | rock metagenome | isolation source: Antarctica rocks | place: Antarctica | reverse complement strand
GCTCAAATGCTGCAGCAGGTAGATTCTTAACATGAAACAGCTGTTGAACGGCAATGAATGCAAGCAACAGTGCTTTGAAATTCAGGATAGGCTGGCTCAAATGCTGCAGTAGGCAGATTACTAAGAATGAAACAGCTGCTGGACAGCAGTGAACGCAAGCAAGTTGGTGCACTAAATTTCCTGACATTGAAGTGTAGCTGCTGGAACGATGAGGTACCATGTCACCCAGCCCAACAGGCCTTGCAGTGGGATAAGCTTGGTTGTTGCAATGAGCCAGCCGTGTGATGAAATAAACAGATGTACATGAAATTGATGGGTGAGTTTTGGCCACAGGACACAGCAAAGCTACAGTACTGATGGATAGATGTTGCTGTGGACTGATGCCAGCATGGGTAGCACTGTCTGAGCATCTGCACAGCAAATGCACCAGGTGTATAATGAGTTGAAAGGTGGAGATGGAAAACTTTGGCTAGCAAGTTGCAAAGTCTGATTTGATGATGTTGATAGTTTGGCCACTGCTTGTTCCTTCGACTGCATGCCGCTTTGAATGCGCAACGCTTGCAGTTGTACATCAGCAAGACATTGCAACAACTTTTTGTACCTTTGGCAGATTGGGTGGCTGATTTCTCAGCTGTTGCTGACGAGTAGAATGTTCCATCTTTGTTTAGAGACCCTTGGCTGTAGGGCAGCCAAGCCAGGAACATGACTTGATGTTGCTTAATTAGGCTCAACCTACCCATGATGCGCTGATTCTTTGTAGGCCACACTGCCACTCCCTCTCTCACATAGACCACCTGAAGCCATATAGCTGTTGCAACATCTGCTTTGTGAAGCTGCTCATGACGAACATCAGGGGCATGGTTGCAAGCACGCAGTCAAACATTACAGGAACAAAAATTCAGCCCAGGTGACAGGCTCTGTGTATCTGAGCATAGATGCACGACACAGTTTTTTCACTGATGCAACACCCAGTCCTCGGTCATGCCTGTTCATTGCACATACTTCACGTCACCAGAAAAAGGCAGCACAGGAGCATATATGAAGTGCAATCGACCAGCGAGGCCCAGCCAACCAAGAATAGCACCTCTGTGTCAGGTGCTTCGCCAACGTCGGAGAACTGATCATCATCTGTGCCGTAGCTGTCATCATGCCCACTGGTCCCTGCTTCAGCCTCAGAGACTGCCTGTTCTGCCATGAGGTCTGCCTCTGTTTGTGGTGCTTCATACATACTGCTGCTGGGCTTCTGAGCTGTTTGCACAGGCGTTTCCACCCCACCGCTGCTGCACACTTCGTAATCATCCATGCTGCAAGACACACACGTTCAGTCAGGACAACTGTGCTGATCCTAACAGCAAGACCAGGCGTTACTACAAACATGAACAGGTGTGACTGATGATGGGGTGTGTGAGATGCGCAGAGGGACTTGTAGGGTGATCTGCCTGCTTACTTGCACTGCACTGCCTCAAAAGAACTTTGTTTCAGGAGTCCACAGTCGGCTAAGCTGTTTTGTCTGCTAGCAGTGCCCAAGCTCTCGTCATCATTGTAAAGCACAGCCCCTTCCTGTCCCTCCTCTGTTCTAAGTACAGGACCCTACAACACTCTCACAGCAGTTTATACACGAACGGCAGATGATCCAACAACTGGGCACCTCACAAGCGTATGAACGTGGCCTACCCTGCCGCGTTCGTTGCTACACCAAAACGATGTCAAGGGTGAGCCGGGATCTGCAGCGTAACCTGCCAGTGCCAACACAAGCTAAAGTCGTATGTGTACACAACGTGGCGTGCCACCTGGCCGTGTCAAGCTGTACACAGCAATGTCACCTCCTTTGCCGACTTCCTGCGAAGCACAGGGGCTCCAATCGGTAGACATATTAACACTGACAGCTTCTTCTGTAGACCGCACAAGCCAAGCAGCCACGGCTCATGTTGCCTCGACCTGTTGTCACAGAGAGCATGTACTGTTTCACGATGTGACTGTTTTCTCACCGCTGAGCAGTGCTGAACAGCTATAAAGCGTTTGGGGTAAGCCCAGGTAGATGCAACGAGAATTGCATCGATGTTCGACGCTTTGCCAGTAAATTTTCATGCATACACATTTGATGCCAGGTCACATCTGCGTCATAATCCCAATGCTGCAGCAAAGTCGCTGTCTATTGGCATTTTGAACCTCGTCGGACTGAGTTGCGCGCTCTGCGCGCATGCCAACTGAGTGCTTTCAATAGTTGTATTGCGTATGGCTGCAGTATGGAGCAGGAACGAGCACTAGTGGTGCATCCCTTGTTTGTGCATACATTGCCGAAGCACGCTCCCCGACCACCGCAGCGATGGGAGTCTCTGCCGTCTGCGATTTTGCACAAGCTAGCCTCAGCCTTGACGACAGCACAGGACTTGACTACGTTCGAAGTGCTGAGCAGGTCTTGCTGGTGAGTCTGCTGCACCAAGAATAAAGTCCACACTGGAGATAGCTGTAGGCGCGCAGTAAGCAGCACATCATGCTTGCAAAGTGCTTGGCGCAATGACTGTTCCATGTTGCCTGCACTGACAACCACATTTGACTGCCCAGCACCACGACCATGCTGCTGTGCAGGGTTGCAGCCCAAGATGATGAACTGTGGAAGCGCCTGTGCTATCAGAAGTTCAGTCCTCCTCGGTCAGCCCCTTGCAAAAATTGGAAGGCTTTGTACAGGTACAGTTGCCCTTCCATGGCAGCGCGTTCCATTACTCTGTTTATTGCAAAACTCTCACCCCAAGGTTCTTCCAGGTTTAGTGGCCTGAGCCAGCATGCATTTGCTGCAGGTTCAATCACAGCTTGCTGCATCAAGTCATTTCACAGACAAAACAGACCAGGAGGCCCTTTTTTGTCCAGGCTCAAGGCAGCATCCACATTCGTGTCTCGGCCTTTGCCTGACCTGCAATGACGGCGAGCCCTGTGCTGCAAGGGGATAGGTGTTGGTGTTGCAATACATGTTGAGTTTTGACTGATGGTATACGCTTGTGACTCTCATGTCTTTATTTTATATGGCAGCCTGATGTACAAAAGTGTATATTGTATATGCCACCTCTGCTTGTATGTTGGGCCAGCATCAGGCAGGCAGCAAAAGAGGTATGTAGCACTGTACAAGTGCACTTGCAGTTGAGGTTGGTTTACAACAACTTCAGCATAGGATATTCAGGCCTCAACATGTTGATCCTGACTTGATTACCTTGCAGCACTGTTCTTCTTCACCCTGTAATTGGTGACAGGTCACAGTTGTCTTTTGTTGTTTCCTGGGCCCAGCATGCTCCCGCCAGCATGCTGCTACCCAAGTGATCTGTCAGACAGACTACAGTCATTGCTAGACCACTGGCCGTTCAAGCACTGCACAGTCTCTGATGGTCAATTCCTTGGCCAGCGCTAGCCTCTTGTCAAGGAGCAGATGTTGGTGGACTCCGCATGAAGTCTCCATCATGGGTATAAAAATTTCAGGAAACCTTGCAACCTTGCCAAATTCTCAGGTTGTCGTCAGCCGGTTGCTGCTGCCAAATTGAGACTGGTAAGACAGGATCAAACATGCTTTCTGCTTGTCAGCCTGCACATGAGTCTGATGCAAATGCCAGTGTTATGCTTCAGCTTGATTGTGGTCAACAAAAGAAGGTATCAAATGCTTGCACTGCACACACTCACATTCCAATCAGCAGCTGCTGAGTACTGCTAGCCTTTTTTCTATTACTATTTGCTATCCTTTCGGTGCCTGTCAAAGCATGTTGTGTGTTGCTGTTGTTCATCCACCTATGTCTGGCAGGTCACACATGATGTTATCGCAGTGCATTATGATTTGTCTCATGTTCAAGCATCAGCAGCCCATGAGGACTGACACTTGGTGAATGCTGGCAGCTCTAATCAAAATCTGGGGTCGTGCTGTTAGTACTTTGATGCCAAGGTGTACACAAGTGTTTACGGGGGGCGTGCACGCGCTCAGGCGCTTTTCCTTACGTGTCTATGAATTCATGAGCAAGTGCTTCGAAGCATTTGCTCATCCCTGCCTGTATAGTAAATATTAATTGGCTGGACTTGCACTTATCAGGCACATTCCTCTGTTGGCTGGCAGCTATGATACCTGCTATAATCGCACCTCATCGCATCAAGCAGACACTTCACTTTATGCACATTTAATTGCATACGAGCTCATGTGAGATGCTCAAATGGGGCTTTGGGTCGCACACGTAAAATCTCTAGATGCATATAGACTGGATTGAGCTTGACTAACAGCTTTGCTGTGCTGACAATATCCCAAACGCAGTGTGCATTTTGGAACACAAGACGAGCTGAGATCCGCAAGATCTCTGTTGGGTGCCTGCTGACAGAATTCAGGCTTCGAAAGATCACGAGCGCGACTTCGTACCCGAGTTCTGTAACCAGTCCTGCCTCTTACCATGACTTCGCCGAGGACAAGGGCCGGAGCAGCGCAGTCAGGAAGAAAGATCTTGTTGGCCGTGAATGCGTCTGCAGAAAGCGAAGACGCACTGCAGTGGACTTTAGCAAATATGTACAGGCCTGGAGATGTGCTGCACTTTCTGCACGTTATTCCAAGGCAGGAGCCAGCAACCACATATGGCGCGCCCCCGGTAGATTTTCTGCCCCAGCAGAACCCAAAGTCGGTGCAAAGATTAGCAGAGCAGGGACTGAGCTTCATCAAGGAACGCTTGTTACCCATGCTTGGGGACATGCAGCCAGAACCTGTCGTTCATGTTGTGAAGGTATGGGAAACTGTGCTTGCTTACAATGCAGGCTGCGTTTTGCGTGCAAGCCCAAAAAGCTTGCAGCAACAAGGTACTAATTGCTTTGTTTGGATTTTGCAGTCAGACACAGATACGGACTCGATAGGCAATGTGGTGTGCCAGAGAGCAGAAGCTCTTGCTGTTGTGGCTGTAGTCATGGCTGGTCATAGTAAAAGCATAACTGGTGACTTCTTTATGGGCAGTATCACCAACTTCTGCACTCATCATTGTAAAAAGCCTGTTCTTGTGGTACACTAGCAAGATGCTGATTTGGCTCGGTTTGTTAGACAAACAATAGCAGAGGCATTTCAATTGCCTGGTAGCAACGTGTGTGCTTGTGTTGAATGTCTTTTGGTTACTGATATGCCATACATCAGCTGCCAAGCGTCTTGTGTGTTTTTAATAGCATGAGATTGAATGTCTGTTTGGGTATGACCATGGAAGTTGTATTATTATACAGTTCTGATGATGTTACTGTTATAATTAGAAATTCAGAAGGGCTTTTACTGTACAGGTCTTGTCATAGGTGTCCAGCGTTTTTCTGATTAGCTTTGTCTGCAGATTTTGTCTGGCTGACGCCTGCGGTACATAACCTGGCAACAGGCTTCTGTACCAATTTTAGATCAATGAACAGCTGGATGTGCACAAAATTTGGCCAAGGGGTTAGCTGACATGCAATGCGACCGTCCCAATCTCAATATGAAGTGTCTTAGTGCCGAAAGTTAGGAAGGAGGTGTGTGATTGCGTGATGAGTGGTAACATATGTTGTCACCAAAAGTTGTTGCGTACAGCAATCTCGTCATCGCAGTATCACAACCAGGGCACATGGTAAATCAGTTCAGCACACATCAGATGGCCAATGTTCAAGTTGGTTGTTGAACACAAGGGGAACAACCGTTTGAGCAACACATGTGCTGGCACCAGTGTGCAAGTTAACGAAGCACTCTACAAAGTCAAGGCTATGCTAGAACGCAGAGGGCTTCCTCAACATAACACGCCAATCTGTACATGCGAAGTAACAGCTACTAAAGGACTCAAGTCTATTTTCTGGGCTTTGGTTTCACTTCTGATTCATTGATTCTTCGCAGATATACTGCGTCGGGTGGATGATCAATGTCACCCTGTTCATGCGTGTAGCTTGATGCTACCGCCAGCAAGCTGCCATCTGCATTGAACGCGATGGCTGCTATGCTGGTTGGGTATTTAGCAATCTGAAATAGCCTCTTCTTGTGCTCGCCGTCCCATATGTTCACAACACCGTCACATCCTGCAGAGTGCATAACAGTGATGTGAGGGGCTGCAACCTACACGACTGAAAGCAAACCTGTTGACATCATCATAATTGTTCCTGGTGAATGTATGGCAACTCACAAAGAATACCTGACCAGTAGCGTTGACAAACTTGCCAGAGCCCATACAACACCTGCTTTGATTGTCATAGCACATGCAGAAAGTGATCATGCGCAGAACATAAACAGAGTTGCACCGGTACCAGATGCAGGATGAAAGGAGAGACGATGCCCAACACTACAGGCAAACACTGAGAAAGCCTTGGTCGTTCAGAGGCATACCTCCTGTTGCAAAGGTGCCAAAGATAGGATGGAAAGCAATGGCATTGACAGGAAAAACCACGTCTCTGCCTGCCTCACTTCTTCTATGACACTTGAAGGCATACTTCTTTGTTTGGACCTGCTCGCTATTGTCAAAATACTCCATGGCCACCCTGCCCTCTATAGAACTAAGAGCATAGCCAGTACCATTGGGATACCAGCGTATGCAGCGCGTTTGGTATTTCAGCGAGGACTCGCGTGTTTGCTCTGGCTGTCCAGTTTTAATGCTGCAGCAAAGGGTCACGGTTGACGCTCTGTTGTACAAGCACGGCTGTTCTTGTGTCACAATTAACGACAAGCATCTCTGTTGCATACCAGCGCTGAGACTGGTGATGAAATGAGCCTTGCTGCACCATTGCCCATGTTGCAGAAGCATGCAGACCTGTCAGCTGTCGCTCTTGTTATGCACAAATTCCACTAAACAGTCGGCCTGAGTCATGTGTTTTTGACAACGGATTGTAGCATGTTCGCTGCATTATTGATCCAGATGACCTTATGCATACCTGCGCAAGTCATATATCAGGACATGTCGCCCTGAAGTTCCCACCACCATGCGAGTGCCAGATTGAGCCATGGAGAAGACCTTTCCAGGCAGTGGTATGAGGCTGACACAGTTTTTGCCCAAGGGCAGCCTTGGGTCCCACAGTCGTAGTGTGTTATCCCAGCTGCCAGTGGCAACTAGCCCAAGTTCTTTCAGGTACTCTACGCATCTGATTGGCTGACTGTGCTGACCTATCACAGTCTCTGCATGCCCAAAAAAATCATATCTGCAGACAGAGCAAGCCGATGTTCAGATTCAGCCAAGGTGTTGCAGGATCAGAAGCCGTTCATTGTCAGCGAGATTGCTTACCGTTTGACAATGCTGTCAAGACCAGCAGTGAAGATGGTAGATTGGTCTTGGAAGCATGCATCCAGCAAAGGGGCTTGATGGGAATAGCTGCCGCGCAGGTTGTCATGGCGAGCATCATAAAGCCTAGCTAACTGCAGGTTGCACTCACAGCCTAGCTTATGCAGCTAGCATAACTTGCTAGTTGATCACTTTGCAAGCCAAGCTGAGCTACAGCCTCATCTTGAACCTACCCCATCCCAGGAGCATGCAAGCAGCAAATCATTGGTGGCAGAAAATCGCAGGCCAGAGATGCCGTCCGTCGGAGGACTTGAAAGCTGTGATCCTAAAGAGCCTGCGTCTGTCATGCAGGCCAGCAAGCAAAGTGTGGGGGTTCAGATGCAGTTTTCACAGCTTTCCAGCACAGTCAACATCGCCGTGGCCACCAGAGTCCTGGTCTGCACAACACGGCCTGTCAGATGAACCTGGCGAAAAAGCCGTGGCTACTGCTCAGCCAAACAGCAGTCAAGTCACCCTGGAGCATGAAGTTCTGTAGGTCTAGGGCTCAAAGTCTAAGCGCTTTGTAGGATCAACGCGAAACGCATCTGCTTGCACTCTTGGTTACAGATGCCAGTCTACTCCCGTACGAGGGTACTATCATTGTATAGGCAAATCTTGCGCACGGGTCGGCTTTGGGCTGGTCCTCGGGAGGTAAGCAAGACTGCCATGGGTGCTTGACAAAGTGCTTCGATACGATGCTTTGACGTGCTGCAGGAGCAGCAGTACATCAAGTCAGAGGCCAAGAGACAGTTTCGAGCTAATCAGCATACAAGCAGCCCTGTTGACCTGGACAAGCAGGTGTGCATGCACATGCACATGCAGTGGGCTCTCACGAACACTAACGTATGACCATGTGTCTCAGATACTTGAAGGCGAGGTCAGGTTACAGTACGCTAAACAGTACGAAATTCCATACCCAAGGCTGGTGCATAAAACTCAGTACAAACAATGGCACCCTATGCCAAAACAAGACTTTGAACCAGCAACACAAAGGTATTTGTCTTAATCACAGTATGCTTTCGGAAGCTGTCACACCGTACTGTACAGCATTGAGCTGCCTTAAGCCATGCTTGCAAATTGTCTGGCCTGTGCAAGGTGTACTTGGCATGTTCAAGCTAGTCGGGCACTGTTGACATCCGGTCATGTGTCATTGCAGAAATGATGCCAGCAGCAAGCTTGCAAAGGCCATGCAGGAAAGAAAGCAGGTCAGCTTGTAGCATCAAGTATGCTGGCTTGTCAGTCTAGAACGCTGTAAGACAGCACCCTCATTACAACATGTCTGAAGTGCAGAGACAAACAGACAAATTGCCAGGCAAGCCAGGATAGCTTGTGATAAGTTGTTCAAATTGATGACAACAATCACATACTGAGACAGCAGGCACAGCTGCAAGACTGCTGTCTATGGTCAGTCTGCTTCTGGCACAGTCAGTGCTGTTGCTGGGCAGACAGGCTGTCTTCATCGGCTTGAAGCTATAATTGCTGCTCTGCAACAGACAGCTGCAAAGACAGCGCAGTAACAGCAGAAGCAGGCATTTCTGCCATGCTGTGTCCCGTCTCAGCATACATTTGCATGTTTTTGTACTCCAAAGCAGCTGTTGCTTTGCTTTGTTCTTGTACTTTTGGCAGCTCATGACACGCTTTGGCTCTGTAGACTTGAGGATTTCACAGTTAGCGTATGCACTTGACTCAGCAGGACGTTTGGCCGTTTATTGAATTTCAGGTTTTCAACTCGTGAGTCACTCAGCAGCATATTAGCTATGACACCTTTATCAATGGCCGTTTTGGGGAGGAGTGAGTGGGATTTGAGACAGTAGCATTGCCTGGTGTATGCTTGCTCTGGACATCAAGTTGGTGAGCTTGACGTCATGTCATGCTTGGCCCTTGGTATTCGAGGATGCTTTGGCTGTCAAGCTGCAGCAATAAGCTTTGCAGAACTACTGTATACAAAACTTGCTATTTAACCCCTTGCAATGCACTGGTGAGTCTATAGTCTTGAAATGATTGTTAGTTTCGTTAGTACTCCTGCCAACCCAGCTGCCATCCAGGTAGCTTTCGGAATTGCAGCAATGTGGGAGGCGTCATCTGCTTCTACAGACTTGAGGACAATGTATACCCCTGTGCCTTCAGCAAAACCTTTCAGGCATGCAGCATTTGGATTAAACTTGCACAGTTGTGCTGCTAACGTCAGGCATGATTGTAGCTTGAAGTTGTCCTCAGCAAACATTGGTGATCGATGTCAGGATCAATAATGCATGCATTCACGCAACGTGGCATGTAGCAATGGAAGAGGACACGTCGTACACAGCCTTACAACAAGCACACATAAACACAACACTGCTTTTGAGCAAAACAGCAACTGCAGACGCCCTCGGGCTGTAGCCTGGAATGCGATGTGCAGACAGCTTTAGCTGCCACTGTAATGCTTGTGTCAAGTGTTCCTTGCCTCAGGTCACATGTTTACTGTAGAATGTTTGCTGCATGGAGAAATGACATGTGCGGCTGTGGACTACACCTGCACAAACACATTTGTACTTTAAAAGTGCAGCACAGAGTAAAAGTTGTGAGGATATATATGTGCAGACAGCTGCAGCATCAGCTTTGTTCACCATAACGCCTTGCCTTCTGTGTGCCAAGACTAGCCAGTGTTTGATCTAAAGTATCTGTTGATGCACTCTGGGTAGCAAAAGCATCACGATAAGTCAAATGCTCACCTGCTTCTTGCATTGTGGCATCACACTATGCCAGCTGCTAGGTGAATCACTCCAGACCCTTCCGCATATGACTTGACATAGTAATAGCTGCACAGACAGGACAGCTCTTTACTAAACAAGGAGCAGTCACTGCCTGGGCCACTGCAGGCATCCTTGTCACAGAAGCTGCCTGTTGAATCAAGAGACCAGTAGCTCTCAAGGCCAGGATCAAGTCTGGGTATGCTTATCTATAGCTTGATGAGCTTTCAAGCTGTGCACATCTGTTCAGTTCATTCAAGCTATTCAGACATACACTCTGCTATGCAAAAGCAGCGCAGGTCAAGCAACCGGCAAGCATTTCAAGAATACGGGCTACATGGTCAGAAGCATGGTGTTGTATCTACAGCTGACCTTCTACTTGCTTGCAATACCTGCCATTTGCGATGCCATGCAGTTGCTGACTGCTGCGTTGGTGAGTTTGCATCACATCATGCCAGAGCACCACAAATACCTACGTCAATGCTGGCAATGCATGCAGACAGCATCTTTAAGCCTAGCACACTGACAAGGGCTACCATGGGAGCTGTGTACTTCATGCACACTGAATCATGGAAATCAGCCACCAAGACATGCACAGCATTATCAGTAAAAGAGGACTGTTGAGCGTTACCAGAAGTCAGCAAGGATGCCTGTTTGTACAACCTCTGACAGCAGGACCATGGCCGGCCATATGCCGCTGCCAATGGCTTGCAATAGGAAGCTGTCCCCAGCTATGATTTGCAGGATCCAGTGTGCACAACTAATAAACCGAGAGACACCCAGTGCAAAGACGTAATGTGCTGTGAACTTCTCCACGACCTTGGCTTTTTGCATCATGCGAAGCTGTGGTAGTACAGAGACTGCTTCTATGTAGACACATACGGCCCACATGATCTGCAGGTTGCATACAGATCAGGTAAGGGCAAGCGACACAGGTGTTGAGTGCATGTGCACAGATGAACTGGCCAAAGCCAGAGTTATGACATCAACAGATGATCTGCAGCATCCAAAATGAATACAAACCATGAAAATGTGTACACAGCTGTGAAAGCAGATTAGCTTGTGTGTCTATATGTCTATGTTGATGCAGACTGGCCGCCAAAGCCGACTACATCTGAGTGACTGTGTGCTGCATGAGAAGGCATTCACTAAACGTGTGATTGAGATTGGGTGACTTACCCGGAAAATGAGCTTGTGCTGAGTGCCAGGCTTGGCAATGCAAGCCAGAAGGAGACACGGAACAGCCTGCATTCACAATGTATGCTTGTGTGGCCTACCAAGCTGCAATGGCGATATGCTGGAGATTCGTAACAGATATCCCGTTGCATTTGCACCATGCAAGAGGCTTACCACATAATAGGACTGAATATTATCCTCAGCTGCTTGGTAAGAGTCTTTCAAGGGGAACCACAGCATGTAAATCACTAGCAGCGTTGCTAGTAGAGTAAGTAGGTCCAAAAAGGTATGGATGTCATACTCCATCATAAAACTGCAATGACACGTTAACAAGCAATGTTAAGTTTTGTAGAGGAGCAGCTGCCAGTGCTTCTCAGACACACAGTGCTTACTGCTAGTCATACCAATCTTGACTCACCTGCAGAATAATCTTATGCCCAAGAATAGTGCGCTCAGCTCTTGTGATCTGAGTGACAAACCTGGATCAATGAAAATCAGTGTTTGAGCATGCTGCATTTGGGGGGTTGCAATTGGAGCACAAGTAATTTGATACTACATACCTCCAGCGTTCTTCTTGCTGAACAACTTGTATAGCAACATGCCTATGCCAGCAAAGTGGACAAATTCTGCCATGATGAATAAATTGTCATGATCCTCTATCACCAACCACATCAAAAACAATGCCTGCAAATCTGACACATACTGCCGCAGTCTGCTTTGCTGTCCAGCTGTTACCAGAAAGCATGCACTCACCAGCAAGCCACATATGCTGCCCAGCAGGACCTTCTCTTTCTGGCTTCGTCGCTTGAACCATCTGGACGCTGTCAGAAGGGGGTCACGCACTTTGCCAAGCTTATCGTCTCTAGGTGTGGCGAACTGATTGTACGGATCGGCCCCAGCCTGGTGACCCCACCTATTCGCCATCGAGCACTATTTACTGGCAGCAACAAGAGAAGATGTGGTCGGGTACAACCAAAATTTGCGAGCAGATAAAGGTGAATTATAGTCAGGTTGTAGCGCCCGAGAACAAAGATCTGGCAACATCAGCTGGTTTCAAAGTCATGCATGTGCTGCCATAGGGTTTGTCAGCAATTCGGCCAACTACCGAGATCGCTTCCGGCACCTCTCGCTCGCTCAGCGGAAAAGGACAGTCCTCACGCCGCATACAATCACTGCAAAGGCCTGGACATGCTGGTGACCTTTTCCACTGAGCCTCTGTCGAGCTCAGCAAGCTATGTCACCCGGCATCCAGATCAGACAAGAGTAGCAGGTTGTGTCGATTTAACAGCACTATAGCTGAAGGCTATTTTGCGCAGAACAGTCTCCTGCCCGGCTGGTTCGCACCTCGAGGGTTTTGCGGAAGCAAGGGTCGATTGACCCACCTCACGCATGCCAGGCAAAGGCAGACTTCTTGGCAGACAACCAGTTGATCACAAAGCTACATGCTTTCAGCTCCAGCAATTGTGTCAAGACCTGTCACATGGCAAATGAGGTTGAGAGCAGAGCATAGCCCGGCTTGCTGCTGCGTTGGCACAGAAGGCAAGGACCGGCAAGTGAGCCAGCTGCCAGCTGTTGTTGCAACACCTGGACAGCAGGCTTTGGACAAGGCAAGGCGGCAGCTGCTTAGAGAGCGACAGACCAACTCGCAGTACGCATCACTACCTGTTTTAATGGGGCAGAGTGAGGATATAGATGGCCTACAGCAGAGCGCGCAAGCAAATGTATGTTTGCAGCCAGTTGACAACAAAGCACTGAAGGTACGCAGCTCACATTTGTAAGTCGCTCTTGCACAACCTGGACTCCACTGTATCATGCAGCAGCCTACCAGAATGAAATAAACCACTTCAAAAACTACCTTTTTCTGCTTGCTGTCAGAACATGAAGCCTTGCTGCAGGAACTGCAAAATCTGCTTCCAGACCTGGCAGGTCGCTGGCAGAAACTACAACCTCAGATCCTGCTGTTGATGACTGCTGACACCAGCACAATTGCTGTGCGATTGCTTCAGCTGAAAATGTGGTTTCCTGAAGCCAATGTTTCCACCATGGTTTCTCAGAGGTACTCGCTCGGCACACATATTCTGTGCAAAGCCGTTGCCATAGAAATTTTTGCACATGACTCACCGTATGGCAATACACCACCAGCAACTGTTCACAATTGGCACATCAACTATGCACATATTGCAGGCCTACCTTGGTTCTTGATGAAGAGTTCAAAGGAATTCCTGCTGCCATCAAAGTGATGCGGCACTGGTTTGCGGCAGATGCTATTGATCACATGGTCCAAGAGGAGCCTCTCTTCCTGGTTGAGGATGTGGAGAGCGCAATATCATCTCTGAACAGGTACACGACTCACCCAAACATAGCCATTAACTATACAAGCACCCAAGGTCTCAAAGTCTGAGAGATGATGTACAGCATCCAAACAGCTTTGACAGCTTGTTCTGGACTGTAATGTTGACTCTTCGGGCTGTGCATCATGCATTACATTGTAGCAGCACCTGTCTGCAGATGAGCTTGAGGGCTACTTTGCTAGCAAGGTCATACGGAACCCTGCGAATGTCTTATAGGTGGATGTCAACTACAAACGGTGCCCACAAGCTGCAGCGCCACCCTCATCTGTTGCTCTCGCTGGTGCCAAACAGGAAGCTCAGCCTGTGGTGATGCCAGAAAACGCAAATGTATAGTCCTCCAGATTTGAAGCAGCAGAAGTATGGCCTGTTGAAGCAGCAGAAGCATGGCCTATTGCACCAACATATTCTGTACAATTTGCTGTCCGGCATCCAGGCAATGTGTTCTGGCTGCGAGGCGCTGGTGATCAGTCATGAGCGCATCTGTGCATGTGTTATTGATGTATATGATATGGCTTGTTGTACACTGCATTGTCACGATGACCTGTTCTTTTGCATTGTGTGCTACAGCACAGCTTCCAGCTTCACGAGAGACAAACACAAGTGCCATATTGTCACAACAGCGTCAAATGGACAACTGCAAAATCTTCCTGCGCATGTACCTGTGGCACGTACGTGTTCTTGAAGCAGCTGCAGAACAGGCAGCAGCGCAATTTGGCAGTATGTACATCAAAATGCAACAAGACGAGCAGGTCTACAGGCTTCTTTTGGCCTAAGTTGAGGGCGTCATCAACCGGCAATCAGCTGGTGATGTATGCCTGTTTGACCTCCTTGCTTGTTAAGTTTCGTTTGTTTGATTTGTGTTTCACTGTATGTGAGGCGCAGACATTTTGCATTGCATGTACAGCCTATACATTTTACACTGGGTGCTCTTTGATGTCACTTATGCTGCCTTGTTACTCAGACTTTGATTTGCTAGCTGGGCCAGCTGCAGTTGACATGAGTGTGATTTGCAAGTTGTGTCATGCAATGCACCTGTATGCATGAGTGCATTGCATTACACAACTTGCTTGCTGTTGGGCCGTGCCACTTGTGCCCTGGGCGTTTTGGGGTTGCCCCTGACGCAGTGCAACTTTTCTGTGCTAGTCAAGTTGCAGGCGGCTTTCCACTTTTCATGCACACGTCAAGGATTCAAGCCGCTACAGACAGCCAACAGAACAAGCCTCAGCGCGCCGGTCACGAGCCTGTTTGTCTGAATGCCTGAATCTTTGGGCGAGCATCTGTGCCTGACATATTTGCCCGACATATGTGCCTGACTGCACTCTTCACAAGAGCCTCAACACACATGATGAGGGCCTTTTACTCTGATATATGTGTTTAATCACTGACACAACCTGTAACTTCAGCTCTACATGCATTGGGCTTGCGCGTCTCGTGGCCAGCCATCAGCCTCGAAATGACAGTCATCTACAGATGCTACGAATGTTTCTTAGCAATTCTCAAGTCAGCGGCTCTACTCACTTACTTATCATGACTTGTGTATAGCTTCTGAGGTGCGTTTCAATGCAATGCGCGGCCCAACATAACCTTGCATGACTGTATACTGTGTCACAATACCTCTATGGTCCAGGCGTTTCACCGAGTCTTGCAAACCAGTGCATTCTTGGGGACGTGTATCTGAAATCCGATCTATCAAGGAAGCAGCTGCAGAAACGTGTCTGCCAGAGGGCTTTTCTTATGCTGCGGCAACTATCATGCAAAACCAACTTGAAATGCTAAACCAATTCACAAGCACAAAGGCTTTGCTCAACAGCTGTGAGCACTCTTTCACACACACACATTATTCAGTTGCATCACGACATCAGAAAGATCACTGCCCCAAAATGCAATGTGAATGCCAATACGTGAGATGTAATGATCTAATGAATGTGACTGGCAACACAGAACAGTGTGTGCACGAGCAGCATTCCTACTGGGCTGCAGGTGGTTGCTGCACGTTTAAAGTGAGCATGGTGGTTCATTGACTGCACGTGCACTGGGTCTGGACAGGTTCATCTATGTCATACCTCATACAAGAGAGTCAAACCCAGCTTAGCAAGCAGGCATCATTGTCTCAAGCGCCGCTGTCGCATCAAAAGTGCCCTGTGACTGTGCTGTACAGCTGATACTAGCCAACTCATGCCATCAGCAATGCCCTGACCAGAATGGCCACTGGCTTGCAGTACTTTGTGTGGCCGGCTAGTGACTGCACTCAATCCTAAATTTCTGGCTACCTCATCTGCACTCTGCGCCACATCTTGCTGATCAGACTTGTTTGCCAAGACAAGCAGTGGTGCTCCAAAAGTATCTCGGCCACCAAGAGGCTTATCCAATGCTTCTTTAGCCTCCTCAACACGGCTGAGGTCAGTGGCATCAATAACAAAAAGGATGGCATGGCAGTCAGCGTAGTACTTGTCCCAAATATTTTGTAAGCCTGACTGTCCTCCCAAGTCCCATAAAATGAGTTTTGTGCTAGATGAGAAATCTATTTTGCCCACGTTCAAGCCCACAGTAGGAAGTATTTTTTCAGGAGCCATCCCTGGCAAATTTGAGTACATGCCCTTGATCATCTCGAGTATTGTAGTCTTGCCTGCTTTATCTAGACCAATGATCAAAATATTCAGCTCTTCCTTCCTGCACACGTACTCCCAAAGACCGTACATTAACGAGAACATGGCAGTATATCACAACACTAAGCGAGCGGGCTTGCATTCACGACAGTTTGCCGTCATGTACGGGCAAATGAGCGGGTTCGAACTCCGTTGATAGCACGTATGACATTGACTTGCAATGGCACTACTGGTCGAAGGCAAAGCATGGCACTGAATGCCGAATGCCTGGGACTCGACATTTGTGACGGGGATTTCGTGCCGTGAATGCAGATGCCCAGAGCAATCAGAGCAATCAGAAATCAGTTGCCAGCGTTTACTCCAAGGCCTGCAAGTCGTCAACAAAGTGTGCATCGCCTATTATTGTGCACGCCCGACTTTGCTGATGTGCAACTGATGACCGTGAAAGGGTTGCACTCACCGGTCTCGTCTTCACTGACGACGAAGATCCTCGAGTCTAGAGTTCCTATTGACAGCATAGTTCCGTGTGAGCCATGACGTCCGACGACAAGCAGTACTGGACTCTATTGCTGTGGAGTTTGCTGGCGGGTGCAGCGGGGTTTGTGATCTGGAGGTTTGCCAGAAGCAGGGTTTTGTATGATCTGCACAAGATTCCTGGCCCAGTAGGCTGGCCTCTGCTCGGCAACACCTTGGAAATTACAGGATCCAACTCCCCACATTTTCACCAGGTGATTGCCGGCGCTTGTGATGACTGGCGAGGTTGCAAGATCGAGTCATGATTTGGTGTTCGCGGGCTGCTCACGGCCTTCTGCGGATTTCGGATTGATATGCGTTTGTGCACTTCTTGCTTTGTCACATGCGCAGCACGGCTTCTGACGAGCCCCTGTGAGTGAGCGCACCTCAAATCTCTGACCTTGATCCGGCCTGCGCAGTTGTTGACGGACTGGGCGCACAAGTATGGCCAGGTGTTCGTCTGGCACCTTGGCACGCAAGCTGTGCTGGTGGTAACAGATCCTGAAGAGGTTACCAGGTTGTGCAACAACAGCAACAAGCAAGCCAACCTGCCAAAGTATCCAAAGGCATACTCAGTTCTTGAGCCAGTAAGTTTAGCCACGTCCTGTACAGTATTGTCACTATACCTGCCTATATAGATCGTGACTGCAAAGCCGGCTCATTCAGAAAATGGGTATCTTGCAGGTAATGCATCCCTGTAACGTAAAGGTTCATGACCTGCTTGCAGAGAGCGCCACATTACTCATTGATTGGTACACCAGACTATGAAGAGTGGAAAAGCTTTCGGAAGACTTGCAGCTTAGCGTTTAGTCCAGACAACATGCGTAAGGTAACACAGCTCATGGCTTCCACACAGCATGCCGCATCAGACTGGCGACTGCATCGATGTTGTTTGCTGAGACCACTTTGCATGAAATTTGCAAAAAGAAAATAGCTGCCAGCCACCTCACACGCGAGCATGATTATTTCCAACAATATTGCGCTATGACACATGATGGTGGCAGGCAAACATGTTGTCCAAGCTTCTTTCTTCCAATATGTACAGGCATATCCAAAAATATATAAGACCGTCCTCCAGGGGTCAAGTGCTGTGCAGCAACTCTGCAAACATGGACTTGTGGATGTGAGCAGCCTTGCAATGAGGCTGACTGCAGGTGTGGACCTACTTACAATTATCAGGCTGCACAGGCAACTTGAGCAACATGATTGCTGTGCCAAGCATTGCTGGGGCATAGCTTGCCCAGTACAGACAATCAAGCTACATAAACACATCACCTGCTGCTGCTGTTGCAGAAGTGATCAATGTCTTTGGGTTTGAGGAAGGATTACACGCGCTTCAACTGGAGACCGACTCTGATGGCAAGCCTTGCTTTGCTCACCAACCGTTTCTTGAGTTCGATGAATCATTGAGACCAATTGCTGCAAGTGGCTTGCTTGCACTATTGCTTTCACATGCACTGTGGCCCTTGGACAACATTTGCTGGCATTCGTAGCTATTTGGCCACTAGCGCTGTCATCCTGAGCTCAGCCTATCTACCTCACTTACTGTCTCCTCACAAAATGGTGCTTGCTTTCAATTGACATGTGCATTCCTCCACCAGAGGTGACATCTGATGTTTGGCACTTGCATACTGTTTGTGGTGGATACCTCATGCCAGACATGCGTACTGCAGAATGTCAGGACTGAATTGGATTGGAGTGCTCTCACCTTTGGCAGTCCCTGGTACAAGCTTCTGTATGCAGTCATGCCATGGCTGGCAGGAGCTAAGCGAGTACGCAATGCCATCCAGGGTGTTCGTCAGGTCAGCTTCCTGCGGGCCCATGCAGCAAGACTGCACAATCGGCATTCATCATCACAGCATGCTGGTTGTGCATGTGCCAAATCCTATCTTGTCACGGCATGACAAACGTCGCTGCCATCCATGTGACAAGCAGACCATGGTCCATGCGACAGCATGTGAACCCCACGTCAGCATCTGCACAAGAGCAGCTACACTTTGTCATTGCATGTGAGTTGCTTTTAGCAAACCTTGCCAAGGCATGACGCAACATGACGTGTTAGACCCAGCTGCAGGCTGCCTACTTGCCGTGGTTCATCATGTCTATGGTACAAACAATGCAGAAATTTTGTTTGCACATGACAATGCCATATGTATGCATCACTGGGATCCACAATGCAATTTTTATGTAGAATGAAGACAACCTGGCAATTGAGTTCAGAAGGAGAGGGGTGCAACCCCTGGACAACACCTCATTGTGGGCCTGCTTGGGGCGGCTGGTGAACTACAAAGATAGCAAGCCTATTCACCATGACAGCTTGGCCATGAACACACGGCTCTTTTTCATTGCTGGATATGAGACCACTGCGCACACAATAAGCTTTGCCTTGCTAGAGCTGGCATCAAACAAAGCTCTTCAGGCAAGTCAAACCATTTGACAGCATGCATGAAGTTTGTGCTCACATCCCAAGGATCCGCGGTATTCAAGAGTATTTGAGTGTGCGATTGGTATGTGGTCGCATGAATGAGGGAATGCGAAATAAAATTGAGTGAGAGATGGAGTGAGTGAGTCAGCGTGCCAGTGAGAGACTGTGTCAATGTGTCTGTGACCAAGTGAGATGTGCTTGCTACCTTACGTGTGTGATGAATGTGAGCCATCTGCATGTGATTCAGTTCCATGCGGACAAGACCACTTGCATGCATGCTCTGAGCTACATGCCCATCTGCCATAGTTGTGCTTGAAACTTCCATGTGCTTGTATGCAATATCCATCTGTGTCATTGGCAGGAGCGTGTGCGGCAGGAGTTGAACGCAGCAGGGCTGGTGCCCACTGCCCAGCAGCCTCAGCCCCGGGACCTGCAGTTTGCAGGTGACAAGCTGATTTGATAGGCATGTTTGCATGCTTTTTACATGTGCTTTGTTACTTTTGCTTCCTTTGCTTTTGCCAAGTTGCTGTTCCTCACCGTCTCCATGTCAGTCTTGCTTGCCCGTCTTCTACTCTTGCTTGTGTTACTTTGTGATTCTGATGGACTCATGACATGTTTTTCAGGGTCAAACAACCTGCTGTGTATATTTTTCTTGGTTTTCCATGTTATTTCAGCCCTGGCTCCACACCTATATGCCTGGGTTGCCCTGCCCCTTTTACCCTGCCCCCTGTCTAGCTCATTTCTTTGCTCTTGACCTGCCTGTACCAAAACCTGTCTGGTGCCTCTTTGTCTGCTTATTGTTGCATGTTCACCACATAGCCATCGACTCAACTCATTGAAATGGATTTGAGCGGCCACAGGCATATTTTGCGGGTTGTGCTGCAGGCGAGCTGTCTTGCTGATGCATAGATATATGTACGTATATATGTTTATGACAAAGCAAACTTGGCCAAGCTACCATCAAGCAGGCCTTGATATATGTCTTGCTAATGCATGTCTAGACATGCAGACTTGAGCAAGTTGCCATCATGCAGACATTATCGACATTACTCGTGTAAACTATGACATCGCAGACTTGAGCAAGCTGCCCGTGCTAGAGTGTGTGATCAAGGAGACTCTGCGCTTGCACCCCACAGTGCCTATGGGAACCTTCAGGTGTGCATGCTCCTGCCCTTACCCACATGCCGATTTTGCTTGCAGCGCTGGTTATGACCACAGCAGGTGTCACTGCGCTTGAATGCAATCTGCATCCCATCATTGAAGTCTGATTTCTAGGGCCAAAGCAAAGGTCACTGTGAACACTTGTTGCATGCCAGTGACAGTTGTTGGCAAGCTGTATATAGCATCACAACTTGCTATTGCATCCTTGCAAGCAGCAGCTTGCTCCTTGATAGAAGACAAAAAGATATTGCCTGTCATACATGGGAAAATCCTGCCACCATTGTTAACTAACCAGACAGCTGTTGACTTTAGGGTGACAGATAGAGACCTGGTAATTGGGGGGTACCGAGTCCCCAAGAACACCCCTGTGCAGCTTCCCCCGTACCCCATGCACCTCAGCAGTACAAATTTTGCTCAGCCACTCAAGTTCTGGCCTGAGCGCTGGGCTCAGCAGATGCCCGTGGGCTCTCAAGACAAAGGTATGCTGCTTTGTTTGGGATATTCCTTTGTACAAGTTGAGAACTTGCCAATACAGTGAGGTTCTTGCATTGACCGTCAAGTCTGTGCAATGTCATGTGTTTTGTTGATGCTCAAGAATGGCTTGCCTTCATGTATATGACGCTTTGCCTTGGGTATTGTTGCAAGACACAACTGAGTTGGTGGCAGGTACGAAATTTTGCAAGCCTTCTGTGTTGTCATGATCGTATCTTTAACTTGACACTGAGTGAATGGTGTGAGTCATGCTGTATTCTGCCAGAGTGTAATGCCCTTTATATAGAGCACAGACACACAGCCTATGTTTGATACTGCAGAACAACCTAATGCAACCCCCACTGGCAACCGCTGCAACCTATCAGCCTCTTGGAATGCCTTCAGCTGCGGCCCCAAAAACTGCATTGGCCAAGCCCTAGCCTTGGCAGAGGCTCGTACAGCAGTGGCAGTGCTTGTGGCCAGTTTTCATTTTGATCTGCCAGAGGGTTTCACAAGAGACCAGTTCTTCAAGCATGAGCAGGTGTGGCGTATCACGTTGCAGCCTAAGTCTCAGCTGCACCTGAAAGTTACGCCAGTGAATCGGGCCCTTTGCCAAAGGTAGCTGTTGCGGCAGAGCAGGTTGCAAGTTAGGTTGACAAGTTGAAGTAGGTTGCTTAACTGGAGCCTGCTGGGAAAGGTTGTTGTAGTGCACATGTATGTGATGGGATACGGGATACTGAGACAGAAAATCGTGCTCATCCTCAACTGAGCCAGACAGACCCTGTCCGCCCTGCTGCAATGTTCAGTGCCTTTGCCCAAACAGACTGTGTCATGGAGGCCATCGCAACCACATGTGAACCTACTGATCACTGACAGTTCTATGTGTGAGTAGCATTTGACAGCTGAGTAGTCAGAATACCGGTAAATCTGATACTCAGCCTTTGTACACATTTCTGTAGAAGTACAGGCTACTGTGCTTGTGTTGCAAAGAAGCTTTTCAATCCAGCATACTTTTTGGCATAATGATGGCGCTGTCTTACCCAACATGCAAAATTTGTTGCCCATGTGCGTCAAGGAACCGAAGCACATCTCCCGCTGGCTGAAAGTGCTTCAACCCTGTGACAAGGGCTACTCTCCCACAATTTATCAAGCAATACTAGTTTGTGAAGCTCGCTGTTTGGTAAAGCGTGAGCGCGGTTGTGGATAGTTGCTGCCAAAAATGTCTCTGCAGAGGTGCATGTCTGAATTCTGCAATCAATATGTGGTTAGTCGTGCCCTCTCTTACATCAGCAACTGCCATTGTGCCAGCTTAGCCTTGCCCCTCCTGATGTTATTTTGAGATTGACTATCCATGCTTGAATAGCTCAAAATGGGTAACATCAGACTTAGTGACTGTTAAAGAGCCTGCATGTGGTGGGCCCGGGCAGGACCAGACAGATATAGGTAGTTGCAAGGCATTGCACGGCATGCACCGCCTTTTTGGCAGCAGCCACCAGGTATACAGTGCCATATTTTTGTGGGGTGAGCCTCAGTCTTTCCAGTGTCGGGGATTGCATCTTGCAGCAATCACTGTCACATGATGCAAAATAACTCTTGTTATGCTGGCAGAGATCTGCTAGCAGCATAGCAGCCAGCGACTCATTCAATTGCAGAGTGCATCCGTTATCACTGCTCATGGCGTACGATTTTCTTTTTTCTTTGACCACATGGCTATGGCACATGTCTATGGCAGTGACAGCTGTGCAGACCTCTTGGTTTGCATGTGTCTCAACATGTAAACGTTCCCTGTCCAAGTCATACCCTGACATAAAAGGTAAGAGAGCTGTGCCTGCAGCAGGGAAAAGTGTACATGTTTCGACGAGCAAAGTGTGGTCTCTGGGAGCTGTGAATTTGACTGACTCATCCAACATTTGTCACATTGAATGCTAAATGACAAATTTCTGAAGCGGACATCGCTCCGTATACACTACTGGCAACCTGCCAACGACTTCTTGGCCACGAGCGTTGCTGCGTGCAGACCCTGTTGCCAGGCTACTGTGCCATCGGTAATGCTGAAGCAGTAGGCACAGTGTACCGTGCGAAGCGTCGCTGTTAGACCACACGCAATCCACCACATCGCGAAGTTTGATCTGAAAACTCGCTGTGTTACGGTAACGATGACAGGCCATGAAAGCCCGGTGTGGCCCTTATTGGTTGCTGCAGTACTGGCGGGCATGTTCGGGTTCTGGACGTGGTCAGTTGTACGGCAGAGATTGCTTTTTGATCTGCACAAGATCCCCAGCCCGCCCCGCTGGCCTTTGCTTGGCAACCTTGCGGGCGCAATTGGTCCTGCAGCCTCAAAAGCTCATCAGGTGAAACTCTGATTGGCAACGAGCCCATGTACAGAATTCATCAGACAAAATGCAGTTCTCCCTGCTGGCCTTAAAAGCCGTTGTCTGTGTGGTGTGATGGTTTATATGTGCTTTGCCCGATACATCAAGCTCTTGTGTCCGCATCATTCCCGTGCCTGACTTCACAAAATGGTCATGGTCATTGATTGCAGTGATGCTTGCTCTGCAGCTGGGTGCAGCATATGCAAACAAGTATGGCCTGATATACAAGGTGCATATTGGTCCTACAGCTTGTCTTGTGGTGACAGATCCTGAAGAAGTTTCCAAGCTCACAAGCAACAGCAATAGGACTGCCAACCTGCCCAAATTGACTGAGGCCTACCGAATTCTTGAGGCGGTAGGCATCAATGCAGGACCTTATTTGTGCTCTGACTGTGTGATTGTGCCAGGAGTCAAAGGAGATACATTGTTACAGAATTACGTTGTCAGCCAATAGCTGACCAGTGCATATGCACATGTATACAACTGACACTTAACACGCATGTAGAGGGCACCACACTACTCGTTGTTTGGAACACCTGACCCACAAGAATGGAAGAGCTTTTGCAAAACACTGAATCCTGCCTTCAGCCCAGACAACATTTGCAAGGTATAGAGGTAGCGTGCATGCTGGACCTGGGTTCAGCATATACCTCAGTGACTGTATGCTAGAAGGTTTACTAACCTGGTCACACACATGCAACCAAAATCAGAAAGCAACCAGGCCCAGTACAACAGGCACATGACTGTATGTGCAGGTGGACAATGCAGCAGGTGATGCATGCCTCATGCCTGCTTGCAGCGTCAGGGAAGCGCGTGCACAGATTGCAAAAGCAGAGTGCTACATGCCCACATGTTACATCGTGAGCTTTGCTGCACGCTCAGGTTTACCCCAAAATCTATGCTACAGTCCTTTGTGCTTCTGAAGTCCTGCAGAAATTTTGCAAGCAAGGCCCTGTGGACATCAGCAAGCTGTTGGCCAGACTGACTGCAGGTGGTAACCTCCACACAAACAGCACATCTGTTTTGCGTGTTGTCTAGTTCATTCCTTATCACGCATGCTAGCATCACATTTGCGCTCTATCTGAACCAGATGTAATTAGCTTGGATGGCGTCTGCTTGTGCCCCAGGCATTGAGCAATCCTGTTTTGACCCTGTATCTCAGTGTGTGCTTTCTAGCAGCACCCTTCTGTCCTTGTCAATAGCTGCTATGCGGCATGGCTTGTCGGTGTCGCAGAAGTGATAGGCTACTTTGCTTTTGATGAAGACCTCCAAGCTCTGCAGCTGCTAGAAATGTCAGATGGCTCTGTGCAGCTGGCTCCACAGCCCTTTGTTCAGGTAATGTGCCATCATGTCTGCCGCTTTGTTTTGCGCTCTGCTGCACGGCCTTGCAATGCTGCCTGAAATAAATTGGCCGGACTGGGATCAGACCACAGGTCAATACCATGAGAGACTTTTGACCTAACCCAATAAATCAATCCAATTTTTTGTGCCTGGAAGCCATTTGCCCTTGACCATCATTTGTAAATGCCTTGCGGCGGCACACTGCCCTCAACAGTCACGCGACACAAACGTAAGAATAGATGTGTATGATAGCCTGCCTGTTCTGCCTGTCAGCTTCAGGTGCTGATGCAACCAACTGCACAGCTCAGCTCACAGATGCTGCAGGTTGCCACATTCACACATCACAATAGCAAGAGTTGTGAAGGGCATGCCTGGCGCAGGCAACAAGGGCACAGCTGGACTGGATAGCTCTGACCTCCAGCAGCCTGTGGGACGCGCTCCTGTATGCTCTCCTGCCCTCCCTGCCAGCTGCCAAGGAGGCAAAGGCAAGCATCAGGGTTGTGCGCTGGGTCAGCACTCCAATCTTTCACGCTCTGACAGCAATAGCACTCATACGCGATCATGTTTGCGTTAGCCTGCAGCCAAACCCCCATATGAGTGCGCATAATGCTTGCTCAAAGACAAAAGAGACAGACACAGAGTGGCAAGAAGTTGCTGGAAGAAGTGTCCTTGGGGGCCGTACTCCGGCAGATGGGCTTGCAAATGCTCCGTAATCTGCAAAGGTGTTTTCCATTGGTTGGTAGCATAATGTTGTCTAGTCCTAACGCTGCCTGCATTGAAGCCTCTGATGGTGGACCGCCAGAGACAGCTGATCGCCAAGCCACCCCTGATGTACAGCAGTTTGACACCGCCTGAGGTCTTGACTTGCTGAGCATGCTCATGCCCTAGGAGCTGTTCGGCCTCTTCTTCTGATAGGGGGACTGCGCTTTTTTGCTGATAGTCTTGCTTCTCAGCCACTGCTTTGTATCCTACCTCATGTCAAGTGCTGGTGCCCTTGCCACATGACTGCCTATGTGAAGCAACATGTCAAGTCCATAGACAACATGGTCAGTGCAGTATCGGCATGCATGCTCTGCAGAAGGAGGGTGAAATGGCACATGCCTTCAGGAAGAGGGGAGCGCAGCCTCTTGATGACACCTCCTTATGGGCTTGCTTTGGCCGTCTTGTCAACTACAAAGACAGCCTGCCTGTGTCACATGACACCCTGGCAATGAACATCGGCTTCTTCTTCACGGCTGGGTATGAGACAACTGCGCACCTTGTCGACTGGGCCTTGTTTGAGCTGGCTGCAGATGTCCAGGTGATATAGCCTGCTTTGTATTCATCTTTCAATGTTTTTCTATGTGATTGTTCAGTCATTCCTTCGCTCGTTTGTTGGCACGTCCACTTGTTCATCCATTTATCAGTCAGCCAGGCATGTATAGTTCTGAAGAGCTTCCGGTAGCTTCCGTTGTCTACAGTCTCTTGATCCACATCTCTTGCAACACTTACCATTCCTTGGGAGTGAAGCTCCTCTCAGGCCTGATTCTGCACTGCTGCCATACTGTACAACAGCTGCTCAAGCTTGCACAGCACTACAAGCCTTGTAGTACAGGGCTCTTGTCATCTTGCTTCACAGCATGCATGGTTGCATGCACGTAAGGTGCTACCGTCAAAACATGGTGCAAAATGATCTGGATATTAGAGTTTGATCCCTAAGGTGCTGCAATCAGCACATGGTGCAAGAGGCAAGCAGAGGGAGTTACACCACCATAACAACATTTGGTGAGTACCTTATTGTGAGTACCACAGAAACTCTTCACATAACCTGGCCTTCAAGATAGGCAAGACCAGGTGGCGCATCTTTTGTATTGCATATACGTCTGGCACCGTGTTGCCTGTTGCACATGAGAATCTTTTGAATGAGAGAACGCTGTGCTGCACCACCAAGGGCAATCCTTGATACCCCTTCATAAACCAGTAGACTAATGTTACGGGTGGGATGATACGGAAGGGCTGCACTGGTCTTGACTGAAAGCAATGAAACCTGTGTGAATCACTGACATAATTTGTGTGGCATAGACCTCAGACCCGATTGAGGCATGAGCTGGATTCAGCAGGGCTGATGCCAACAGCCCTACAACCCAAGCCAAGAAAGCTTGAGTTTGCAGGTAATCTGCTCAATGGAACTGACTTGAGTCACATGGCCTCAGACTCTGGGTAATCTGAACCATTGTGCTTACTGTGCCTGATTTCTTGTTTTCCTACACACTTCATTGTCTCTGTCTTGTCTGAGGTCATGACTCAGCCCGAAAGTTGTACTTGTGCAAGTAACAATTGCTCATCTTTCCAGTTGACAATTGCATCAGAAGATGTGCCTTCGATGTGCATGTCAATACATGATTTAAATTCCTGTGATGTCCAGATCTGAGTATCACATTGTAACACAGTCCAGTCTTCACCTGGGGGCCTTTCTTACATTAATGCCAAAAGAACTTGCATTTGATTTTCCAGATCTGACCAAGCTGCCATGGCTGGACTCAGTTGTGAAGGAGACATTGCGACTCCATGCTACAGCGCCCAACGGCACCTTCCGGTATTCTACTTCATCACCTACCCCTGACCATAATCACGCATGCTCACACTCACGTACACACCCCTACATGACCTCACAGCTTTGCATGGCAACACAGATTGCTTGTATGCACTACTGTCTCAAGTCAGCACTCAAGGTCAATTGCTATGGGCTGTATGTGTAACCCCTTGGCAATGTTGGCACACGAGAAACTATCTCATCACAAAATCTGCCAAGTGCTCGATGGTTGATGATCATCGCAAAAGGCCACACCTGCCTCCTTTTGGAACTGCTAGTAAATGTTGCCGTAGAAGATGAGAGTTATGCCATGTTGGTGTGTTTTCAGGAAGGTTGACAAGGATATGATCATTGGAGGGTACAGAATTCCCAAGGGCACCCCTGTTCAACTGCCTGTGTACCCCATGCACCTTAGCCCTCACGACTATGTTCAGCCATTCAAGTTCTGGCCAGAACAGTGGATGCAGCAATCGGAGTTTGTTGCTGTTGATCCAGGTGCATTTCAGGCCGTCATCCCCATGCACTTACATTGTACTGAAGCCTACACTCATGCGTGGATCTCGCATCCTGAGAACATGCCATAGTTGATGTTGGGTCACAAGCTCAAGTTGTGTTTAGCATGAGTTTTGCTGATGATGTCTGTACACCTTGAGTGATGAGACACTCCGCCCTTTGCTCAATGCGTGGTCAACGTCTATAGGTTACACGGTGTGATGCTAGGCTTATACCACTGATTCATTGTGTTTGCAGAGCATCCAGATGCGACGCCCACCGGCAACCGCCGCTGTCAGGCAGCATCTTGGAATCCTTTCAGCTGTGGCCCCCGCAACTGCATTGGCCAGACCCTAGCCCTGGCAGAGGCTCGGACAATTCTGGCAGTCTTTGTGGCCAAGTTCCAATTTGCCTTGCCGGAAGGAGTCGACCGAGAGGCCTTCCTAAAGACTGAGCAAGTTTCACGACTCACATTGCAGCCTAAGGGGGCTTTGCTGCTGAACACAACACCTGTCAGTGTGACGGAGGACTAGTTCAAGGTCACATGTGGCGTGGTATCGTGCTGACAGGGGTGCGTGCTCATACTGGGTGTACTGGATTGAATGAGCAGCCAGGCCTGTAAGACCAAAGCCTTTGATTTGCATGCTGCAAGATGTGAGCCATCTGTCACAAACTAGTACTAGTGAGTCCGTGTAACAGGTTGAATGAGTTGGAATGAAGTCGATTGTGATGTAGATGAGTTGCTGGGGCACATATAGAACATATGTGCTAACATACTCAATTACAAGCGTATGTGTTGAGTGCTGCTGTGTGGTCCCTCAGTTTGAGCTCGCTACTTTGAAGTAGGCAAGCCATAAGGAGTCGAGTCAACAAATTTGAAACGCTTGTAACAGCTTGGCAGAAGTATTGATGAATATGCTTTTTTCTGTGCCATCATCGCATCGGTGCTTGACATTGTGCACTTGACCCAGTCATTCCACGCATTAAGTTACAACTAGTAATCACCCCGAAAGTAAGCTCAAAGATAGGTGCACATGGTGAATCCACATAGATTATAGAACTCCATAGCATGCTATACATGTACAGATGCGTCACAGCTATGCATGCACCCCTGCCTCACATGCGCGCCACTGGAGTCGTCAGGCAATAAGTGCGTCGCCTACTGTTAATGTGCAAGCCCAACTTTATTGATGTGCGACTGATGACTGTGGAAGCTTTACACTCACCCGTCTCGTTGTCACTGACACTGCAGACTTCCTGTTTGAGCTTACAGTGACCGTGTAGGTAATGACGTCCGACGACAACCAATACTGGATGTTGTTGCTGGGGAGTTTGTTGGCGGGTGCAGCGGGATTTGTGATCTGGAGATTTGCCAAAAGCAGGATTTTGTATGATCTGCACAAGATTCCTGGTCCAGTGGGTTGGCCTCTGCTCGGCAACACTATGGACATCATAGGGTCCAAATCCCTACATTTCCACCAGGTGGCTGCCGGGGCTTGAAAAAGTTTGGCGAGACTGCAGTTGTTTCGAGTCTTCTATGCAATATATGTTGCTTAGAACTGGTCCGCATCCTCCTGAAGATCACGGCCTTGTGCGGATTCGGGGCCGGTCTGCTTTTGTGCACATTTTGCTTTGTTGCCTACGTAGCACGGCTGCTTGGGATCCACATTATCTGCGCGCGCCTCGGTGCTCTAGCCTGCAACTTACGGCTTGACCTCGATCCGGTCTGCGCAGTTGTTGACGGACTGGACGCAAACGTATGGGCAGGTGTTTGTCTGGCATTTCGGCACTCAAGCTGTGTTGGTGGTAACAGATCCCGAAGAGGTTGCCAGGTTCTGCAATAACAGCAACAAGCAAGCCAACCTGCCAAAGTGGGCAAAGACATACTCAATTCTTGAGCCAGTAAGTTTTGCCATGTCTTGTGCAGTACTGTCAATGCACATGCATACAAGTAGCATAACTGCAAAGGCCCCTACCCCGAGAACACGTGTGTCCTCGGAAGTAGTGCATGCCTTTCACACAAACTTTGATCATGTGCTTGCAGAGAGCGCCACATTACTCAATGATCGGTACACCAGACTATGACGAGTGGAAAAGCTTTCGGAAGACTTGCAGCTTAGCGTTCAGTCCAGACAACATGCGTAAGGTAATACCGCTTGTGACTTACATGGAGCATGCCAGATTAGACTGGCGGACCCAGAGATTGTGCTCCTGATATTCTTGGCTTGGACCACTTCCCATGCAGGCTGCCAAAAACAAGGTAGCTGCCAGCCACCTTGCATGCAAGCATGGCAATTGCCAGCAGTATTGTGCATGTTACAACATGGAGGCAGGCAAACATGTTGTCCAAGTTTCTTCCTTCCAATGTGTACAGGCATATCCAAAGATATATCAATCCATCCTCCAGGGGTCAGCGGCTGTGCAGCAAACCTGCAAACATGGACCAGTGGATGTGAGCAGCCTTGCAATGCGGCTGACTGCAGGTACTGTCCTACTCACAAACATCAGGCTGTGCAGGCACGCTGGGCAAACTAGTTGTTGTGTCAAGCATTGCCGGGCGACTCTGTAGCTTGCTGGCACAGACAATCATCCCAGACACACACATCCATGTTGCTGCTGCTGCTTTTGCAGAAGTGATTGGTGCCTTTGGGTTTGAGCAAGAGTACCATGCGCTGCAAGTGGAGACTGGATCTGATGGCAAGCCTCGCTTCACCCACCAACCTTTCCTTGAGGTTGGTGACTCATCGAAACCACCTGCTGCAAGTACCCTGCTTGCGCTGTTGCTTTCACATGCAGTTGTGGCATTTCTGACAAGTCTACAGTTTGTAGTTACCTTATCATCAGCGCTGTCTGTCTCAGGGTCTGCCTGAGGTCAGCCTATTTGTCTCGATCAATGTTATCTTGCAAACTGGTGCTTGCTTGGGAGTGGCATGTGCCATCCATCTCTCAAGGCGTACACCTGAACTTTGGCGTTTGCATATTATCCATGACCAACATTTCATACTATGCATGTATGTTGCAGAATGTCAGGATTCAATTGGACTGGAGTGCTCTCACCTTTGGCAGCCCCTGGTACAAGCTTCTATATGCAGTCATGCCATGGCTGGCAGGAGCTAAGCGAGTACGCAATGGCATGCAGGGTGTTCGTCAGGTCAGCTTCCTGCAAGCCCATGCAGCAAGAATCTGCACTGTGGCATTGACCATCACAAAGTGCTTGTGTTTGCGCTGTACAAAGTTGTCATGGCATGACGGTAACTGCTGCCATCCATGTGACAGACAAGCCATGGCCCATGTGATGCATGTGAACCATACGTCAGCATCTGCACGTGAGCAGCTGCACTTTGCCATCACATTTGATTGGCCTGTAGCAGCCTTGCCAAACAATGATTTTTGGATCCAGCTGCAGGAGTTTGGAGCAACCTCTTGTCATGGTTCATTGCGTTATTGAGACAAACAGAGCAGAATTATTCTTTGCAGATGACAACGCCATATGTGTGCACCACTGGGATTCACAATGCACTTTTCTTGTAGAATGAGGACAACCTGGCAAATGAGTTCAAAAGGAGAGGAGTGCAACCCCTGGACAACACCTCATTGTGGGCCTGCTTGGGACGGCTGGTCAACTACAAAGATGGCAAGCCTGCTCACCATGACAGCTTGGCCATGAACACAGGGCTCTTCTTCATTGCTGGCTATGAGACAACAGCGCATAATATCACATTTGCTTTGTTGGAGCTGGCATCTCACAAAGCTGTTCAGGCAAGTCAAACCACTTGACAGTGTGTGGGAAGTTTGTGGTCACATGACAAGGGACACTTTTGGTTTTGAGAGCTAGTTGAGTGAGTAATGTTAGTGATTGGTGGTTGAGTGAGTGGAGGATGATGTGGTTGAGTGAGTTAGGGATTGCGCAATTGTGTGAAAGATCAAGTGAGCAAGTGAGCCCGCATGTGAGTGAGTGAGCACGCAAGTGAGTGAGCGAGCGAGTGAGTGAGCAAGTGAGCGTGTGAGTGACTGGTTGAGATGTACTTGCTACCTTATGCATGTGACGGTGTGATCAGCTTGCATGTGATCCTGCTTCATCTGGACAAACCCCCTGCTTGCATGCCGTCAGCCAAATGTCCACCTGCTACAAGTGTGCTCAGGAAGTCTGTGTGCTTATAAATCTGATCCATCTGTGTCATTGGCAGGAGCGTGTGCGGCAGGAGTTGAATGCAGCAGGGCTGGTGCCCACTGCCCAACAGCCTCAGCCCCGGGACCTGCAGTTTGCAGGTGACAAGCTCTTCTGACAGGCACATTTACGTGGTCCCTCTGTAGTGCCTGTCTACTTTCTCCATCCTTCGCTGTCCCCTGATTGCTTCTTTTCACCACGTCCCTGTTGTTCTTGTTTGCCTTTCACCCACTTGTCTTTGTCTGTGTCACCTTGCCACTCTGACAGATGCCAATCTGCTTTCTTTTGTGTCCAAAACAGTCTGCCTTGTCTATCTCCTCTGATGAGAACCGCTCCCAGGTTGCTGCAGCTCTGGTTTCACACTGGCCTGGGTACATCAGGCCCCTTGGCCCTGCCCCTTCCCCTTGTGTACCTCTTGAATGGCATTGCGGTCATACTCTGCTCTGTCTTGCTGACACATTGTGACGACATATGAACAAGACCAATCTGCCATCATGCAGGCATCAGCAAATGTGTTGCTGATATGTGTGATGATAATGCAGACGTGACCAAGCTGCCATCATGCTGGTAACAGTTCCAGTGGTGTGTGTTACTAGGGACTCAGATGTAGGTTTTGTGGGCATAATCCAAATGTGGGTGTAACTTACTTATCAGCAATGACACTGCAGACTTGAGCAAGCTGCCAGTGCTGGAGTCTGTGATCAAGGAGACCCTGCGCTTGCACCCCACAGGGCCCCTGGGTTCCTTCAGGTGTGCAGGCCCTGCTCCAAGCCACATCTCGCTTTTGCTTGCAGCGCTGGTCATGACCACAGCAGGTGTCACTGCGGTTGAATGCAATTGTTACTGCATCCTTGAGAGAGTAGCTGTTAGAGGACAGAGAGGTTTTACAGGTCTTTCGTGCATCAGCATGGCTCGTCACTGCTGATCATGGTTGACTGATCAGAAGCAGTGACTGATCAGATAGCTGTTGACTTCAGGATCACAGATAGAGACATGACAGTTGGGGGATACCGAGTACCCAAGGACACTCCTGTGCAGCTGCCCCCCTACCCCATGCACCTCAGCAGCGCAAACTTTGTTCAGCCCCACAAGTTCTGGCCTGAGCGTTGGGCTCAGCAGATGCCGGCCTTTCCCCAAGACAAAGGTGTGCTGCTTTGTTTGGGACATTCCATTGTCCAAGTTGAGAGCTTGTCAACGTAGAGCTGTTCTTGTGGTATTGCTCTCAATCTGGCGACATCATGTGACTGGTTTGTGCTTGAGATTGGCTTATCTTCATGCTTGGCTAGGCTTGGCCTTGGGTTCTGATGCAAGACACCAGTAACTTGTAGGCGTTTCAGAAGCACTTTTGGCCGACTGCATTACGCCTACGCTGTATGCCATGATCATACCTTTGCGCTGGGACTCACTGAAGGGCTGCATTCACATGGGAGTCATGCTGCCAGATTGTCCTCTATGTGAAGCACAGCTTTTGAGAGTTGTCCCGGCCTTCCCAATGCACGAAGGGGCTTGAGCGTCACAGGGTCGTACACTCATGTTTAGGCTGATCTTGTGATGTCACAGCTGCAACAGTCGCAGACACAGGCTATGTTTGTTCATGCAGAACACCCCGATGCAACCCCTGCTGGCAACCGCCGCAACCTATCAGCCTCTTGGAATGCCTTCAGCTGCGGCCCCAAAAACTGCATTGGCCAAGCCCTAGCCGTGACAGAGGCTCGTACAGCACTGGCAGTGCTTGTGGCCAATTTTCATTTTGATCTGCCAGAGGGTTTCACAAGAGATCAATTCATCAAGCATGAGCAAGTGTGGCGAATCACATTGCAGCCTATGTCTCGTTTGCACCTGAAGATTACACCAGTAAATCAGGCCCTTTGATTAGGTCAAGTAGTGGCAGAGCAGGATGCAACCCAGGTTGACAAGGTGAAGTATAATTGCGAATATGCTGCAGATGAGTTTTCATGCAATTCCATCCAAAAGTTGTCGGGTAAAATTGAGGGGTGAAGTGTTAACAACGTTGTGCATAGGCAATAATGGCGTTGCAGATGGACAGTATGCTGCATCAATTGTTGTCTGGTAACTAGAAGTATTTTGGTAAACATAGATCTCAAGAAAATTGTGTACATCAGAGACTGAAAAGTAGGAATGTATTCTGCGAAGCCATCCCGTTTAAAAAAATTCAATTGCTTCATGTTGCAGCCCATACAGCTGTCACACAGTCAGTCGAGGCTGTTCAGCTCATGGTCAACTTGTGATCATAGTGTGGATGCCATGTAGACTGACTAGGTGCTGTGACAAATTCAAAACACTTTCTACACCCTAGAATGGTGTACTGATCTCAGCTTTGAAGTTTGGTCTGAGACCCGCTGGAGAACCCAGATGCACAGATGTGTTCAATGACACGTGCCATTTTTGGTGATCACTGAACTTCCTTTTGCCTGAGCTTGCTTTAGCTTTCACTCCTACCTGGCAGCCTGCAACATCATGATAGTCATAGGCAACCACTCAGCATTTGCAATCTGCTGTTGCATTTCTCCCTGTTGAGACTGCTTTAATGAAGCTAATGCATGTCATACCACCAGCACATGGTCCCTTGTGTAAGCATGTGTACTGCTCACCTGAGGCTTCTTGCGCGCACATACATGTGACCCAGTGGGTGCGTGCTTTACGCTCAACCTGCACTCTATGTCTATCACATTGCTGTGGTGAACGCCGCTCGTCCCTCTGGAGCCTAATGTTCAGCATGGCCCCCTTGAGCAGCTTTTTGTTTATCTCCAGCTGCCACCTGGAGGGCAGCAGATGTGCTATACAAAGAGCTGCACTGGCTTGGGCTCTGAGCTGCAGCTTTGCTCCCAAAGCCTTCCGCCCTCTGATCTGCCATGTTGGTGGAGGCTTTCCTTCGGCTGAGCCCTTCAACTGAAAGGTGCATTGGTCACCTGGACCCCTCCCTGCCTGAGACTCATCTGTGGTTTGCAGGTCTTTGTCTGCTTCAAAGCCCTTGATGCCTGTGCCTGTTGCATCTCTCCAGTTTGCCAGCCGTGCTTTGTGCGCATATACAGGGCTGGGATACTGTATACACTGGTCAAGCCAAGGCAGGCGTGCTGCTGAGCTGGAGTACCATGTGGCCTGAGGTGTTTGCATCTGCTGACCACTACTGCTGTGAATTTTGCTGTGCCACTTTGGGTCAAAGGCTTTGCTGCCTTTGGTTGTATCTGCCTTGAATGGTGATGTTGTTCTTGCTTGCCTGCGCTTGGCGTGCCACTGCAGCTCACCATGCAGTAGCAAGCGTTGACGGAAGTCTGTTGTTGCATTTGCTTTGCAACTGAAGGTCTCTGTCAGGTCTGGAACTGCTACTTCTGCTGAAGATGTATATTTGGTGCAAGGGCTGTTATGAGTAGAGCCGCATCGCAGCTTGCTCTGCAAAAAGCGTCTCAGCAGCAGAGCATATGTCCTGTGCAGAACAGATGCTGTGTGAGTCCCAAAATCAATAGGCCATAGAATTGTGCCAGGCACTGAATGCAATTCTCACAGGTGTAGCCAAATGCTGGCTCTGCAAACTGTGTTTTAGCAAATTAAAGCACTCCAGCATATGCAGACAGTCCTTCCATAAGCTCTGCGGGTTCATTTGCTGCCTAGAATGCTACCAGGTGCCCAAAAGGGGTGTTGCTTTTTGAGGCAGCAGCTTGCCTGCCTGTAAGCTCAAATTCTGTACTGGTTGATCCAGGCTTGTTTACAGATGCAGAGGTGGACAGGGGTCCAGGATGTGCCTCAAGTGCTGCTGAGAACGTCGCACTATCCCCAGCCTGTGTGGCGCATGATGCTTGAGCAGTGGCTGCACCAAATATGTGTGTTGCTGGGAGCTGACAGCTGATCTCTAGTTTTTTGCCCTGCAGCTGCCAGCACTAGTAAACACTTGAATCTGTCCGTGCTGTGCCCACAACTCTGCTTGGTACCTTCTTCCGATACGCAGGAACGCCCGCTTTAGCAGTTTGCTGGTAGGAGACAGCGCTGACGTGCTCGCTTGTTGAGCAGTCAATGTGAATTTGGTCACCTCGTTGCAGGTTTCTGTCTTTATCAAAGTCAGGCATACACAGATCCTAAGTCATAACGCCGACGCTGTAGTCAACCACACCGAGCTGTTACACCTTCCTCAATGCTCCGTCAACGGGTGAGGCATGCCGGACGCGTAAAAGTTGACTTCCAGTTGAGTTGAGGCAAAATCGTCCAACTTGGCTGTACGGATTGTTTTGTTTGGTTGCTTGTAGCCGAGCGATGCTCGCGGAAGTTCAGCAATTTGCTGTGTTGGATCCGACTGCCCTGCTCTTGCATCACTCATCGGCATGCATTAGTCATGGCTGAACCATGTGAGTTCACAACCCTGTAGCGCATGGGATCAGCGGGCTCGAACGCAATTACACCTCAACTTTGGCTTGAGCAAGGCTTGCTCAAACGCAGCCGAGTTTGACCTGAGCTGTGAAGGACCGTTCGCAAGGCTGATCTGTTGCCACATGCCCCCACTTGTATCAGGTTGAGCCGTCCCCAAAGCTGCTGTTGGTGGTGACTTCCTCGCTACAATGGAGGGGTCTGACTCACCCAGACACAGAAAGCGGAAGGCTGCATTTGCCTGGCTATGCTGCTGTTGCTCAGATTCCAGAATCGTTCTTGAGCCTGACTCCCAACTAGTCAGAATCACAGCAGGCATCATCGCTATCATCGCAATGCTGATCAGCGGAGTTGGTTTCTCCGCCCTTCAGCGAGCAACACACAATCCTTATGAGCATCTCTTCACCACAGGCAGTTCACCCAAGCAATACACGACGCCATCTGCTTGGGGGCCAGCCTCTGCTCCTGCACCCAGTCCCTTTCTGCAGCCTATGCTGCAAGCATCTGGAGGCACCCTATCCATTGAGAGCTCAAACGAGGGCACACCAGAGCCAGCACCTTCACGCCAGCAGTCTGGCTTGACATCAGAATCTGCAAGCTTTGGCCCTGCCAGCAGCCAAAGCAGTAGAGCATCATCACCTGGTCTTGCTCATCCATACGGTGCTCCAGGCAGCGCACCCTTCACTCCTGCTGCCAGCACAGCTGGAGGAGCTAGCGCGTCTATTGAGAGTGCTTCACCAGAAGACAACGGAGCAGCACCCCCTGGTGCAGGTCAGGCAGAGCTGAGTCCGATCATTCCCTATAGCAATAGCAGCAAAGGTGTGGCAGTCACCAACGCTGTCACCTGTTGTGTTGCGTGCCGCAACTGAATTTGTTTGACCTGAGCTACATGAACCCTGATGATGCAAACATGGGCAAAACAACATCATGGCCAGTGTGCCTTGATTACTAGCATATCGCAGCTACAACTGGCTCTAATTTGCGCCCTGACTACACAAGATGCTACTGATGCGCTGCCTTGCACACTACCTCAGGCACAAAGTCGCTGTTTCCTTTGCAAGTTCTCGGCCATGCTTTTGACCGACTCAAAATTGTCTGCAGGCATGTCTGGGGCCCCAATTGCTGCACCAGGGGTACTTGGTTCCTCTACCCCCAGCGCCCAGTCCTCCTCCCCCTCGACCTCCTCAGCACCAGGACTACTGGCATCTGCTAACAGCTCTTCAGGCAACACAGCAGCAGCCTCAATTTCACCTGCAGCACACAACAGCAGCGGTGGCCCTGGTGTGAACAACCCAGCTCTGGGCCCAGCCGCTGCATCCCAGAACAGCACAGTCAATGGCACAGGCATTGCTGGCATACCGAGCTTTGCTGGCAATAGCAGCACATATGGCGGTCATGGTGATGCCACCTCTCCTGCAGTTGGCAACAGCAGCAGCACTGGGTCTTTGGTGTTGCCATCAGGCAGCACAGCTGTTAACGGCAGTGTGAACGCCAATGCAGCCCTTCTGAACACAACATCAAACAGCTCAGCTGGTTACAGCTCACCTGTTGTCAATGGCGTCACAGCTGCAAATGCAAGTGCAGGTGCCTCTGATGAGATGTCACCAGAGCCTGTACCTGTCAACAGTACGGCAGCAGGCCAAGCAGCACCAGCAACACTAGGATCTGCTGCTTCCAATGGTACTGCACATTTAGTTGCGCCAGCCACTCCTACGCCATCGCCAACAACTGCAGAACGCAGTCCAAGCCCAGTCAGCAGCTCGGCATCAGCATTGCCCATGTCTCCCAATACAGTAGCCAGCATTCCGCCCCCGCCGCCACCCTCCCCTGCTGTCAACCATTCTCTGTCCTCTGGCATTGCAGCTGCTGCAGCAGCAGGTGCATTGCTCAGTGCAAACAGCTCCAGTAGTCAGTGGCCTGACAGCTCACCTGCTCAGGCAGGAGCCAGTGCAAACGCTACAGGCTCAAGCACTGCTGGCCTGGGGTCAGGCAATGTTGCAAACGGCAACAGCAGTGAAGCAGGTCTGTCAGACAGTGGGGTTGTGAGCATTGGGGCGCTTGGTGCCAATGCAACAGGGCTGACATCAGCAAGCAATGCTGCCTCTGCTGGTCTTAGGGGCAACTCCAGCGGCCTGACTGGCAGCACTGGTGACCTGAATGGCAGCAGTGGCAACCTGACTGGCAGCAGCGGCGACCTTTCTGGCAGCAGCAGTGTCCTCACCGGTAGCAGTGGTAGCCTGACTAGCAGCAGTAGTAGCCTGACAGGCAATTCCAGCAGTGTTAACAACCCTGCCTTTGGCAGTGCTGCTCCTGGTGCAAGCTTGGGTGGCAGTACTGGTGCAAATGCCTCTGTCAATGGTGCTGGGAACAGTGCCAGAGCAGCTACGGGTCCCCGTGCAGCTGGACCAGCTTCAGAAGCTGCCATGACAGGTGCTGATGCTTCTGCATCTTTCTTCCAGGTCAGTGTGCTGCTGACTCTGCTGTTACCTGACATCTTAATGCATACAGATTTGCACATGCCTGGTATCTGTTGGTTATGACTCCCTTTGTTTAGCACAGCCTCACTGGATATCATACTGAGGAGATGCATCAGGAATGCTGCACGACTTGCTGGACTGGCCGTTCAGAAGTGCAGCAAGGGTGTACCTGAGTAGGCCCAGTCATTCAGTATCACCCAATGACACCCACTGACTCTGAGATTTGCTGTGGCAGGGTATGGTGAACAACGGACAAGAGCAAGGATACCTGGGAGACTTGTCAAATGCAGGGGGCTCTGCGGGGGCGTGGGGTGCAGCCCTAGCATACAGCCCCTCAGGGCAGCATGCTGAAGGCACAGCACCATTGTCAACAGCCGCTTTTGGGCCTGCAGGTAATCTGCAAGAATGTGGGTCATGCTTGTTGTTGGCGAGGCAGTACTTGCAACAAGTGAGCGTGTCATTCACCGTGGGCGATGACAATGGTGAGTCCCAAACAGCAAACATGCGGCTCTTGAGCACCTGAACGATTGTTACATCAGCATGACCCACTGGCAGAAGCTACGCCAGGCCGCTTTCGGCATGCTGATGAAAGACAATGGTTCCTGACAGCCATTCCAAGGTGAAGCAACAACAGCATGAGGGCCCCAGTTGCAACTGAACACTCATGACTGCATCCCCGTAGCATGAGCAGATGCAGGAACACCTGATCGTCAAACACACTTTGCTGCAGGCATAAGTGGGACAGCCATGAATGGACTTGGCAGTAGCGGCAGCAGTGGCAGCAGTGGTGGCAGCTTTAGTGTTGGAGGAGTGAGCAGTGGCAGTGGTGTTGGCAGTGGCACTGGTGCAGGCAGCAGCAGTGGTGGAGGCAGCACAGGCAGTGTTGCTGATGCAGGCAGTCTTGCCAACAACAACAACATAGGCGGTACTGGTTCAGCCCTTGCCCTTGATGCTGCTTTAGGGCCAGGCGCAGCCCCTGTGCTGTCAGGGACCGGGCCTGGGGACAGAGCAGGGGCAGGCGCACCACCAGGATCAGGTCAGAATCCTTCAAATTCTGCCAGAGGATGTGCCAGGGTTTGTGCACCCCTGCTACCTACTTGTGCCTGCCTGATACATAATTTAGCATGTGAACCATCATACATGTGTCCGTGCTACTGGAAGATCTGCCAGCAGGATCAAAACCCTCATGATGAAGGCAAAGTTGACAAACAAGCAGGTTGAAGAAGCCCTGCTGCTGTGAATGAGTGTCTCACACCCTGACACACCTTGCCATGTGCGGCACAGCACTGATGGATTGTGTATCGTGGTTGGTGTCTGTCAATAAGGTACTGATAGTGGTTTGCTGCCAGTACAACTTCTCCTTCTGATTTTGTTGAGCGCTGTGCAGCAGCATCTGTAGAAGGCATGGCTAGTCAGGAGGGTGCTCCACCACCACAGGCAGCTGAAGCCTTGGAAGCTGGTAAGGATCACCCTTTCACATTTCACACTTTGAGCATTTCTGTGCATGAGCTGAACGTGTCGGATCAGAATTTGCATTTTTCTTGACACTCAGCAAGCGACATGCCATTCTGTTGACTGCAGTGTTCAGATCCCTGCATGTAGCCTGAATGTTGAAGAAAAACTCCTGCCGTCTGTAGCAGAATTTGTATCCCATGTGGTAGCCTTTACAAAAGTAAATACAAAAGTAATCCTATGCTGCTCCTCTTGGTATTGACTTATACGCAACATACTTGATGAATCTCAAGTTACCGGACCAGGTTAAACTTTTCGGCACAGATTGCTATTAATGTAACATTGTCTCGATGATGCAGGCTCATCACCACAGGGGTCAGCCACCCTTGCCACCCCAGAGACTCAGACATGGGCTCCAGAGATGCAGCCCTCTTTCAGCCCCAGTTAAGGCAGCTATCAGTCAGCTCTGTCACCTGCTTCTGCTGCTGCAGTTGCCAGAGGTGCCTCCAGCCAAAGCACTCAGGGTCAGGCTTATGCAGCTGGTTCAGCAGCTTCTGGAGCAGCTGCTCCTCCTGGGGTGGCCAACTATTCTGGCAGCAGCGACTCTGGCAATAGCTTTGCTTCCATTGAAGGCGGACTTGCTGAGAGCCCACCAGCAGTTGGCGACAATACAGCTGCTGGTGGTCTGACTGGGCCTGCGTTGGCGCCAGGCGCAGCTTTGGCGCCCAACTCCCGCTCTTCTGCATCAGCAGCCCTGCAAAGCAGAAATGGAGGCAATGTGTCTGCCTCCATCGAAGGCATTCCTGCTAATGGAGGTGGCAGCGGCAGCAGCCCCTCAAGTCCAGCCTTGGCGCCGTCTGCGGCTTTGGCGCCAACACCTAGCTTCAATGTCACAGATTTGACAGGAATCAAAAGTCAGCTGTCCAGGAAGTGGTGGCTGTGGCTGCTGGTGGCATTGGCCACCCTTGCCACCTGGCTGTGCTGCTGCTGCTGCGTGGGGGCAGTAGTTGTGCTTCTGCAGCGCCGTAAACGCCGCATCATGTGAGTACTGCTATTGCTGTGGCTCCTTGCTGTGGCATTTGCACTTCTGGATGGCAGCAAGAGATTGGTATTCAAGTTTGCACCTCCACCGGTCAAGATTGCATCCATAACAGTACCTTCTTGAGGTACATGAGTCACCTCTTCGTCATGATGACTGAGGCTGCTGGATTTGTATCTGCAATGAGAGCTGCCAGTCGGGTGCAGGCAACCAAAAAGGCAAAGCTTGCTGTCACTAATGAAGCCAATCACCTGTTGCAGGCCGATAGACGTAGAAGATGCAGCATCCATGCCTGCAGTGTCCACCGCAGTCATGGCCGCCACCGCCACCACAGCTGTGGCCCCCACTCCGCTGCAACCCCAGGAGGACACCCTGCGTGACCCCGCCCTGAAATCAGGGCCAGGCTTATCAGATGCAGTCGTCACAGCAACTGCCACACCGGCACAGATGGTTGCAGTTCCCTTGTCTGAGCAGCATCCAGTCACCTTGCCTGGCCCTGGTGTCAATGCTGCCTTTCTTGAGCGGCAAGCAGACCCCATTTTGGTGAGCACTGCAACCACTGTCAATGAGGCTGTAGCAGCAGGACCCACAGCAGATGCTGCAGTGGCGGAGAGACAGGGTCCAGTAGTTGCAGCAGTGGCAATGGCAGAGAGTAGTACAACTGTAGCCGCAGTATGGACAGCAGAATCAGTGGTGATGCAATCAAGATCAGGGGTGGCAACACCTTCAACCACAGCAGTAGCAGCAGCTGAATCCACAACATTGACCACAGCTGTAGCAGCAGCTGAATCCACAACATTGACCACAGCTGTAGCAGAGGATCAGCGTGCGGCCACCTCAGACAGTGAGTCTGCCAACACTGTAGCAGAGACACAGAGCGCCTCAAAGGTTGAGCGCCTGAGCACAGCAGCAGTGACATCAGTGCATACGGAGGCATCTGGTAGCTCTATGTTGGCGTCTACTTCCTCAGTGGACACAGTGGTGATGACATCACTGGCATCAAAGCGGCAGCATGTCTACACTAGCAATGACCAGTCTAAAGCAGATGCAATAGTGGAGTCTAAAGCTGAGTCCAGTCTGCCAGTCTCTCACTTGAGCTTTGAGCACATCATGGCACATCGCTTATCTCAGGGACTAGATGTGGCATCAGATGATGATCCAATAGAGGCACTTGACAGCACACAAGCAGACGTGCAGGAGCAAAACAGCGTGAGTGAGTCAAGACTTCAGGCAGATGTGTCAACAACAACCACTGGTATGCCCTTGCTCGCACAGAGGCCAGGCAGCAAGCTTGAGCAGATGCACTCTGCCCTGAGGACCCAAGGATGACCCCTGTTGCCCAGTTTCATTTGCAAAGTTGCTTGGTGTGAGCAGCTGCTGATTTCATGATCAGGATAACCAGCATGACGATGGCACCCAGTTGTCATTTCATGGACAGTTCGTTGAGCTTGTACTAGTACTGGTAACTGTAGTAATCATTGTCTGAGTTTCAAGTGTATCTTGCTGGTGGACCAGACAGAATCTGACATGGCTGACATGGTGTTTTAGCCGGATGTCATAAGGGACGAGTCCATATAGTCTTGGACTGCTAATGGCAGCAATGCAAATGATCGCATTATAGACTCCTTTTGTGATTCTTCAGTCAACGATCAAGTGACCTCAAATGCTACTACAGAAACAAATTTTTACATGCAGAAACTACTCAGGATGACGGCCTTGAAGCCCCTCTCTCTTACCCCTCTGGGGCCCTCTAGGGCTGCATCGTCTGTTGACACGTGAATCTGCACATGATCACTGACGTGGATCCATTCTAGTACCCTCATTAATGCGCAAATCCTTCATTGAGTCGTCATTTTCAGCTGTTGTCTGGTGATCCATTACAGGAAGGACACGAAACGCAAACGAGCTATTATCATGCTGGGTGATATGTCTGACTTTGAACTTTGAAACTTCATGAACATGCGTTACGAGTGTGCGTTGGTCCCACCGATAGTACTTCAAGCCGGCTGAGCGTCACATCACACCCAAAAGGGCACTAGTGCAAACGCTGAATTGGCTCACATCCACAGGACTTCTTACGAAGATCCGAAGGTTCATACACACAGGGGCTGCAAATCTTGGGGGTGGAGTGCAGCTTCGCCCTTGGTGAACGTCGCCTGCCACGTAAAATACCCAGGTGAAAAGCTGCGTATCAAAGCTGCAGGCTTCTATTTGGCTTGGCGAGGGTCATTACAGCTGCTAGTCATCATGCTTGACAACCTTGCTGCTGTGAACCCAGTGTTTTGTTGCAGGACCTATGGAGGTCATAGAACTGAATGTTGGAGGGCGCGTCTTTGTCACGACTAGATCCACATTATGCAAGCATAGCAATAGTATGCTGGCTGCAATGTTCTCAGGAGACTTGCAGCCAGCGCAGCAAGACAACAAGGGACGCTTCTTTATAGACCGCAACGGTGACCATTTTGCCATCATCCTGGCCTATTTAAGGGACGAACCGCTTCAGCTGCTGGGTTTTGGGATGCAGCGACGTGCTCTGGAAGCAGAGGCTCGCTTTTATCAGGTAGTGCAAGGCATGCTGCTTGCTGCAAAGATGATCGATTTACCTCCTGCATCATCTTGCATATTCACGTGCAATCCTGCCCAGCTACAGAGCTATGTCCAACAGTATTTTGCATTGGAAAATGTTCTACAGTGAGCTTTCTGGTGGCGAAGTAGTTCATACGGTGTATGTCTTGCTCAGTGAGTTGTGCAGGGAGTTGTTTGGGGACAAACAAGACCTTAATCTTGGGTAAGACACCTGGTTTACAGATGAACAAATGATACTGCGGCTCAGTTTTGAAATGTGTCATACTGCTGCAGCTGCAGGACTTGGAGCAGCAGTTGTCATGCGGTGTCCAACCAGATGGTGACACCAAGGCTGACTTGCTGCAGAGAGATGTTGCAAAATTGACATTTGAGGAAGGGCGTATGGTGCTCTTTGCGAGTGCAAAAGCCATCATTGGGGCCGCCAAAGTACAGCAGATCTGTGCAGCAATGGTCCAACTCTTTTTCTTCAAGAAAAGTGGGGCAGCACACGCAAGGCTCAGCTTCTTTGAGGGCTTTGCACCTGTCTTGTTTGCACCAGATACATGGTCTCATCCACATTCTTTGGTGCTCCAAATACCAAACATTGACAGCAAGGATCTGAGAACCATCCTCACATCGTATATGTCTCTGTTTGAGTGGGAAATGAGCATGCGAGGCTTTCGGCTTAGCGCAACAAAATGGAGCGACAAAAATGTTGGACAGTGGGAGATTGGGCATCTGTAAGCCAGGAGAATGTGTGTGACATTTCAATTGCTGTCAACATGCAGATTGCAGTGTACTCCAATTTACAACACACATTCGCGACTTAGCAGGTGACAGCTTCAGATTTGATTGCAGCGTGTGGCAGTCAAATGCTCTATGTACCTATCTTGGTGCATGCGGTGTTGCTGCTTGTCTTTGTTGCATGGCATCTTCTGTTGAGCAATGCAGCACGGTGACGTGCTGTCATTGCCCAGAGCTCTTCCTGGGCCCCCTTTGCTTTGCAACTTTTGGCCTTGATGAGGCATGCAGGTCACTTCCGCTCTACATCATGAGCCTGCACAGATGCAAAACCTGAACACTCAGGTACCTATATGCAGTCAGCCCGTATTTCTGTGTGCTTGGAGCTGGTCTTTGCTGTTGTCAAAAAGAATCTCTGATAAACATTTGTGGTACCAATTTTCTCTTGAAACAACAGCCTGCTCTTTTTCAGACTCTGTTACCTGATGCTTGTTGGTCGGCAAAAGTGTCAGCTGGCAATCATCAGCAGCAGGCTGCAGCACAGCCGGCAGCAGCTCCAGCTTCTTGTAAACAAAAGTACTGCAACATACATTCTGCACTGCACGCTCAGGCATGATCCCCGAGCTCCTGCTCACACCATCGCTCTCAATTTTGCTGCAGAGTTGATGTGGACTGCTGTATGTTTTGAGCTCCATACTTTTTGCCAACACATGCTGCATGGCAAAGGGGATGCAGTTGTCGCATATGCATCTACAGATGTTGTCGCTGGGGCACATATGCTTTTTCAGTTCCTGCGTGCTTTTACTTTCTGCTGGGCAATAGTACCAGATGCCTGTATATGCCCACTTGGGGCATCAGATGCAGCTGGTCCTCAGTAAGTACCGTAAGACAGGTACAACGCTTACAACTACTCATCAGTTGCAAGAACTGCATGTGAAGGATCTGTTTGAGTTTATCGTCAGAAATCTTGCCAGTGCCCCATTGATTATTGGCCCAGTTTTGTAGTGTTCCCGGGAAAACGCGAATCTGCAGTGCCCTTAGATTCAATGCACTCATCATACCAAACGTTCTCACCACTAGCGTTTGCACAAAACCTGTCAGATCAGCAGTGACTACTTATTCCAGACTACCTAACAGCATACTCAAATTCATGACAGCATTTTGTGCAAAATCCTGCTTGTCTCAAATTGACTGCCTGCTCTGCAGGGAAGTCACCACAGATCAGACTGTTGTAGCAGAAAAGAACCTGTAAGACTGTAGTGAGCGAAAGTCCTTCCTTTGTTTGGATAAAACAACCTGAAGGTCTGCAAAGAACGGTAACTAGAAACACATTGCATCACACAGACTTACTTACATGCCATGCATTGCCTAATTTGCTTGCTCTGGGTGCTGAACAGCTTCTTCACGCGCAGGGACATCTTCTGACTTCCCTGCTTGCTGCCAGCATTCACACCCTCTGACACAGCAGGCCTCTCAGATGCAGCCACCTCTGATTGAAGCCCAAAATTAGAATTCACACCACCTTGTTCAGGCATAAAGGATGTAGTTCTGGCCATGGCGCACAAACCCACTGTTCTCCAAACTTGCTTGTAGCACGGCGCTTTAGCAGACTCGCTGCTCTGAGTCTGACTCTGAGTAGCATTGCCGCTGGTCTCATGTGACATTTCTTCTGTGGCAGCAGCGCTATCAGCAGTGGTGGAGGGTGCAGGGGTAGGTATAGGGGAGGGTGCAGGAGTGGGTGCAATAGCAGCTTCTGTAGCAGCTGCCTCACTTCCAAGCCTTGCGCTGCTCTTGGACTCCAGCTTGGCAATCTTGCCCCAGTCAGCAGGAATCCGGTCAGCCTGACTCCCTGTCCTCTGGGGATTACTCATCTGTCTTGCCAGTGCGAGTGACTGGCGAGTGACTGGCTGCTGAATGCCATTGGGCGCAAGAGCATGCTGCCGCCTGACCGGCTGCTGATACTGAGTCGCGTTGATGCGAGATCTGCTGACAGTCTGCCTGACTTCACTGCTTGGCTGGGGTGCAATGGGGGTTGAGAGGGGCGTTGCCTGTTGGGGTGAGGTTTGCTGGGGTGGGGTTGGGATCTGTACAGGGGAAGAAGTAGGCGATGTGATGCGGTCTCTGATGAGGAGAAGGGCTTCCTGGATGTCATCCAGAGTGGGTCTCATCACTGGGTTTGAAGACAGGCAGCGGTCGATGAGGTCCTGCAGGCCACCACCAATGTTATGTAATTGTAGTAGTTCACATCACCGTGATCTCCTCTATATAGAACGCCTAAACGGCGTAAAAGGTTTTTTGAGGGTTTTTCTAAATGTAATTGTAGCAGGGCATGGCCACATGGTGATTTTCTCAACATCTATCTCATCTCAACAGCTGTGACACAAAATCACTCTGGAGTTTGACTGATGTTGCATGTGGGCTTCATGTGCTTCCATGTATACTCTGATACCATGATGTAATAAGCCATCATGTGTCATGTGCATTGCTGGGCACACACCAGAGACGCACTGCTATTGCATGCACAGCGTTATTGTCTGATAGTCTCAAATTGAAGCTAGTCTGCCACACCCCACGATGCTCTGCACAAGCCTGTCTGGAGGGAGCTGACTTGCGCCCCTCCAGACAGGCACCTAATGCCTGCTAGCTATGCCATGTCTTAATTTCTACTGTGGTTGATGCTATTATGCACAGCCAGAGCCACACAGGACACATAGCTGGTTTGGACATGGGACACGTACCGCATCATGAGCACAAAAGCAGACGCACAGACACAGCTAGGGACAGACAGACAAGTACCTGCAGTGCAGGTGGGGCGTCTGGCACCAACTGCAGGCTTACACTAGCATGGCTGCTTAGCTTGGCTGAAATGATTTCTCCAGTGGACAAATCAGCCCACGCGGGCTTGCTGCAGTACAGCTCATACAGCATCACTCCAAAGGCATATGCATCGCCCTCCTGCACCAGGGTTTGCATTAGTCATGAGGGCACTGGGGAGGCATGCAAGCCTTGCATTGCAAGGCATGACGTGACATGGGCTGCAATGATGTCAGCAGTGGGTCACATCAGCCCATTCTTGCAGCACACGTTATACACTTGTGTAACACCTTCCTGTGCTTGTATGCACACTGGCCATGTTCAGAAGCGCTTCAACCATTTGTAGTCAGCAGTGCAAGCTTGCACTGGACTGACAAGCAAATCTTTGTGAACATACTGACAATCAGTGAGAACTTCTTTGCACAACAGCATGTGTGAGCAGCATACGCCTGTTCACAGTTTCATTGATCACATGAGACAAGACTAACCTCGCTGGTCAAGCCTGAGCAGATGGCTTCAAGGCTCTGGAAGCGCAAGCCTCTCCTGACATCAATGCGTGTGCCCTGGCTACCGGTGCTGCTGCGCCCCAGATCACCCACCTGCACATGTTACACAGGCCTTGCAATGCTTGCAGAGGTAGAAGCTCACAGCCAGCATTGTGTCACAGCTGCATACGAGCCATCCTGTAACAAGAATCTCCGATTGAACATGAGGCCCGTGAGCTCTGCTTGTTGACGGCACTGCACCTCTGCATAAAAGACATGTGCTGCTGAAGACATATGCTGGCAAGAAGACTATACAATACAAACACTATGTGCTTGGAGGAGGCTGCTTGATGTGTCAGCAATCATGACAAGCATGAGATGACTCAAGGTGAACCGTCGAACCAAATACACAGTTGCTCCATCTGACCTTACAATGTTGCGCAGCTTGAAACCTCAGACACTGAAGTATTGACACCTCAGGCACTAAAGTGTCTAAGAACACTACATACCTTGACAACAAAGCCTCTTTGGTTGCGAGCAGCTTTCAGGAAGCAGCTGGCAGGTGAGAGGCCACCATGGATGACACCTCCTCTGTGCAGCTGGGCCAGGCCCAAGCTGGCCTCATGTGCACTGCTCAACAGGGCCACCAAGTTGGGCTTGCCCTCCCCATCTACCAGCCACCCATTGTCCATAGCATGCTGCAAGAATGCACATCACAGGTCAGTAGCAAAAAGCATTGTAGGTGCTCTGCCCATGGCATGGACATACATTGTCAGCAGCAGGAAGCGTCGTAGGGTGCTTTAAGTTTGGATGCACAAACAAGTCACCAGGCATTGAAGAGCACCTGTAGGGTGCCCTTGTTGCACATCTCCATGAAGAGCCAGCACTCACAAGTCCCGGGCAGCAGTGGTTTGCCCTCCTCCTGCACCTGCGCATCTGCCTGTACGGCACCCTTCTCATGGTACTTGATGGCATACTTGTAGGTGGTCACCAGATGGGGGTGAGACGCTCCCATAGCTGCTGCTGCTTCCTGAGTGATCAGAGAGTCTTTCTCACCCTTGGGGACACAGTCCACCAGCCTTGCCCTGGTTTTCTGCAGGCAGAGAAGATGGACTTCTGAGACAGCCAACAGTCAGAAACAAATGTGCAAGACTGTACCCACAGCAGGAGAGCTGCTGAAAGGTTGAAGCATGTGCTGAGCAGCAGGGATGGACACTGTCTAAACTTGCACACACAGATTGCGACAGGGCGCCATGAAATCAGACACATTTCTTCAGTGCATCATGCAGTGCAGCTTGCCACCAATTGCTTCAGTACAGATCACCGCGCCTGCTTCAGTATTGCATGATGCAACGCTGCCTACTGCCAACATGACAAGTATGTTACTGTACACATGCAGTGCAGTAAAGACTGTGCAAGGCACAGGCAACTAGACTTCAGGCGCTATGTTAGTAGCATCTTGTGGACAAAACCACTTACCTTGACAGCAACAGGAATGCTTCTCCACATGCCTCTGTACACATTGCCGGAGCTGCTGGCCCCAAGCAGCATCCCCAGCTGCACCTCCTCAAACTGGCTCTGCTGCAGGCTGGGAATCTCACAATTGTTCTCCACCAGGTTCTGCTGGGTCCTGATGTGCCTGATATCACTGGGGAAGGAACTGTAGGCAGGAGCAGTTTTGTTGTGGGCCCAGGCATCGCTTGGCCGCATGCCACTGACCCCAGCTGACTGTGGTCGCATGTGAGCCTGCAAAACTTGCATTGTCTGAGTGGATGTATATAGTTGGGTCGATGTAGAGTCAGTCAGTATAATAGTTGGTCAATGTCTGGTCAATCTATATAGACTGAGTACGTGTTTAGTTGACACAGTCTGCTGCCAGGCTGAAGACATCCTGTGTTGGTTGTTCATATTCGCTTAGTATTTCACAGTCTGGGATGTGAAGCCAAACGTGAGCCGTAAAACATCCTGGCTTGGAAGCACATGTGAATGTGATGTGTGACGAAAAAAGCTGGTGGGAATTTTACTCAAAATTGGCATGTGCATTTGAGGCACACGGTTGCTGTGCTCTAGCCCTGCAGCATGGGGTGCACAGAAAGTACCCATGACAACACATGTTGTCAAAGCAACCTCTACTTGTAAGCAGCTCAAGTTACGCCGCAAATGGAAGCAGCAACTGAGCTGACTGAGCTGTGTCAGAGGGAAGAAAACACAGCTGCTAGAGGGACACAAAGCATGCACCCTGGATATCGCTTTTTCACCAAGTGTGAGCCCGATGTCCTGTGCAAAAGTGTATCCTATCAAAGCTTATGAAATCATATGAGGGACAAACAAGCGTCCCACTCTGCAGCTGAAGGCTTTTGTGATGCAGGAATGGTGCAGGCACAGGAGACACCCCACCTGCATTTTGCCAGGAGCAGTGGTGACCTGGGCAACAGGTGTGACTGTGACAAAGTAGAGCTGGAACAGATCCTCCCGGTCAGCAATGAAGGCTGGGATGCCAATCTGTAGGGAGGGGTGGATGGCTGTGGGTGTGTTTGCTGGCCTGGAATGCACACAACTCACACTATGTCAGGTAGCTGTGTCAGCAATATGATGCAAATTGACAGCAGTGACAGCGCCGGTCATTGCGATAAAGTGGGCTGCAGTCCCAACTGCTCAGGCTGACTGAATTCACTGCAGACAGTGTTGATCCTGTGTATGAGTTGGCTGGACTGTCTATGCTCAAATCAGCCCAATACCTGCTCAAACATCAACTGCCATGTAAGGCTAGGCCTTCATGGTCCAGTCCAACAGTCAACCATGCAGCAGCCTAGCAGGCAGCAGGCACTGAGAGTGACTCAACACCCAAGCCAAGGAAACTCATGATTTGGTGCACTGCTGTAGACATGAGCTGCAACCAGTGGATTGCACTGCTGCTCAGGGCACATGCATCATGTGGGGAATAAGGCAGTACCTGAATTCTAGCTGCAGCTGCCTGGCATGTGTTGGGAACTTGGTGGCCGAAGCTGTGATGGAAAAACGGGCCCTCTCGGCAAGAGCCTTCTCTGCTGCCTCCTGTGCTCAGCACAATAGCCAGGTCAGCATGTGAGACTAGCACGACAAGAGCAGCAACGAGCTGAAGTGCTGCTGCTGAGAGCATTTTGGCATTCACGCAGTGAAAGTCTGTCAAAGAGAGCAAGCAATGGCGTGGGTTTGTGCAGCATGTGTCATCATCTTCTGTGTAGTACATGACGTGAAACAGGGCAATCTGCTCACAGACAAACCGAAAGCTCGTCAAATGCACATCAGCAGTGTTGTCTACAGGCTGTCAAGACTGAACAGCTGTTGCTACGCAGATGAGCACAGGCATTGAAAACTCTATGCATGTACACACCTTGCTTCCTGCACCCATCTTGAAGATTTCCCAGACCCCCCTGCCCCCCAGGGTACCCTCATCCCACCCCAGCATGTCATTGCACGACTTGTTGGTGAACAGGATGGGCCATCCATGCATGGCGGTGTCACACAGCAGCACAGCTTCCTGCTGATTCCTCAAAGATCTCAGCAATGCAGTCTTGGAATGCTGCTGCAACAGGATCTGTTTGTCACGCTCAATGCGACGGACCACCATCTCTGCAAGGTGTGCCAGGACTGCCAGCTGTTGTGAAGAGAGGGAGCGAGGCTGTGAGTCAATCGCACATCTGCAGCAGAACACAGTTGTCAGTCAGTAGACATGTACAGCTTGGCAGCTGATTCTGTGCTATGGTGGAGGTCATGACCAGTGGTTTTGCTTAATTTCGTGCGTTGCATGGCCTTGACTCTTGCGCCTGTTTAGGGATGAGGGGGATCATTGCTCAAGCATTGCAGATTTGCATTGGCAGTCTGTGTTGTGGGTTTGAGGGTGACCAAGGCTCCCACACATGCCATCCGTCTGAAGCGTTGATGACACTTTGCTCTACCACAAAGCAGATGAGCGCAGCAGAACGCAATCCCAAAGCAGTGGACGCTGTGCGATAGGAGGGCACATGCTGGCAGATGCATAAGGCGGATGCAATGAAACCTCTTCAGCCGGTGATGTATGACAATTAATAGCACGCTGAAGTCTATTGCAGGAGACTCACAAGGCGCCGATGCGGTGACCATTGGATGCAATCAGTGGAGCTCCTCCATAAAAGCGGATGTTTGGGAATCCAATCACAAAAGGACTGTCCTTGAACCTGCGCCCGACACAACACATCATGTACGGCTCAGATTCGAGCATTTGTCTTACACTTCCTTGCAGCAGAAGCAGATGGGATCAGCTTCATGCAGGTCATCATAACATGCAATGCTTGCCTTTGTCAGCCGTTCACACTCTTGTTGTGTACAGAGACACTGGGTCTGTCAAGCATGGGATCTGACTGTAACGTAATGTGGCATGGGCCATATTCACCTGACATCTTTCTGAGCATCTTCCACGACCAACACTTCTGCTGCCTCTGAGAGCAGAGTGTATGAGCAGAAGCCAACATTGCGTGGATGAGTCCATCCATGTGACGGCAAAGTACTGCTGGTTGAGATTGAAGGCCACCATAAGCGGTCCCTGTCAATGATGTTGATTCCTGTAATCACAGCCATGCTCAGCGAATCAGCTGAAACTGTGCTGTGCAAGAACACAATGGCAACTTCTGGGTAAGCTTGACACATGAGGATGACATTGAGCAACAGGGGCTCGCAATGTGCAGCAGCAAGTGTTGTACGCAGGCGATACATGTTGCTGACATTGCAAGCCAGAAAAATGACCACTGGACTTGCAACATAAGCACTTTTAGACAACAGTGCTGTCTGCTGTGACCCGCCATATGTCTTACATTCTGATTGAAACCTGCTGGTGACATCTTACCTGCAGTGGACACCTTCAACAGACGTGTGACCAACTTTGTGATTGAGGTCAGTACAGGGTCGTCTGGCTGATCAAGGATACCAAGCAACGCCAGAGTCCTCAGACGCTCTGACTCGTCATGTGGGAATGTAGCACCTTTGAACATTCCAAGCACTGTCTGTTTGGATGGCACACTGTCCTTGACAGGCCGTGACTGAGGAGGAGATGGAGGGCAAATTTCTGCCGCATCCGCGGTGACCGACTTTCCACTAGCAGCCTTTGGAGTCTCACAAAGGGGCTCGTCCGCTGGTGCAGCGTCCGGCTCATCGTCAAGCTTGCGCATTGCATTTGCTCTGACAGAAACACTGGCTTTTGGAAGCGCATCTGGCGTGACAGGCGCTTGAGATAAAGGGAGCGTCAGGCTGTTACTCTGATTGCCGTCCGCGTTATCTTGACTTAAGCTGCTGACTACGCTCGAAGCTGTGTCCAAGCATGCGTCGATATTGGTGGCGACTGCGTCAAATGCAGAAGACAGATTGAGGGGCTCTGTTGGTTCGGGGACTTCCGCGGCAAGCTGTTTGAGTGCAGTGGCTGGGGGATGGGAACGGGCAGCGCGAAATTGCTGCTTGAGGGGCGCAGCGGGCCCGGCTCCAGGTGTTCCAGGCACCGACAAGGTACGCAAGGTTGTCGGGGTAAGAGCAGTATCCTCTGACATCGTTGACGTCAATAGGTCGAGGAATGTGGTGAGTCTTCAGAGACAGAAAGCGTCCGCAAGCCCGCAGGTACACATCGTGTCTAGAAGAACGGGCAATGCGGTACTTCAGTCGTAACACCGCAGCATTTGAACGTCCGCTAAATATCGCAGAGCTACAACCTCCTACAGGTGAGTGATCAGCAGAGAAGACGTATGCCGAAAACAGGCCTTGTGCAGCCTCCGCTGCAAACTTCAAGTGCTGACTAGAAGTGCAATCAGTTGCGCAGTCTGACGTGAGAACAACTCCTCAGCATGCTGGGAGCAGCGTACAGCATAAAATGCAAAGGCCACGCATTGTCGCGGCACGAATAATGAATGCCCACGTGCAGCGTAACGCCTGGCGAAAAGGGCACGTGAAGACTGACCCGCATAACGTAACCTAACATAACTGCTTCTCAAGGCCTCCACTCACTCACAGAGCGGCAAAATGCTTAAAGTTGCTCACAGTCGCAACCAGTACATTGCGTATACATCTG
>JAABUP010001246.1_pt1 | contig 53687 bp, 60 predicted proteins | sample 5559201 | NCBI WGS metagenome assembly JAABUP01 (sample SAMN10711887, study PRJNA513373) | rock metagenome | isolation source: Antarctica rocks | place: Antarctica | reverse complement strand
CCTTTTCTTCTGTGTATGAGAACACTTTTGGCTTTTCTGGTGCAGGGCCGGCGCCTCAACTTCTCCTTTTCTTCTTTGTATGAGAACACTTTTGGCTTTTCTGGTGCAGGGCCGGCGCCTCAACTTTCCTTTTCTTCTTTGTATGAGAACACCTTTGGGTTTTCTGGTGCAGGGCTGGCGCAGAATGGGTGCTGGGCGCTGAAGTGAGCCAGGCCATGTGTGACGCTGGGGTTCAAACCCTGGTCATGAATGGTTTCGGAGCCAACTGCATCATGGTCAACAAGGATGTGCGCCACCTGGAAACATCAGCCAAGCCTGATGGCACGCCACCTGACATGCACAGCAAAGCTGACATTGCCATCTTTGAGGTAGTGCAACACTCTTTTCAATTCCAAAGCGTCTATGTTGATTCAGAAACATTATCCCGACACTGCAAATATCTAAATAGAGAAACGTCTGGGAACAGTCAAAATGCTTTGCTACATGGTGGAGGTGTTTTGGAGAACCCTAAAGCTGACGTTGCCATCTTTGAGGTAGTGCCACTGGAACCCTCAAGCTGACACTGCCATCTTTGAGGTATTGCAACAGGAACCCTAAAGCTGACATTGCCATCTTTGAAGTATTGCAATTGAAACCCTGAAGCTGACGTTGCCATGTTTGAGGTACTGCCATACGAACCCTAAAGCTGACATCACCATCTTTGAGGTATTGCCACAGGAACAGGACAACGCTTGCTTGCCTTGACTACTGAGCCTGCATACAAGCCGTATAGCATGCAAGCATGCATGTGACAGTTTGCTAACTCGCACTCAGCATGTACTGCAAGGTGGGCCCATTCTTCCTTGATCCAGAAAGATGTCAACAAAGCTAAAGGAGCAGGTACATCAATATTGCTTTCTGTGACAATGCAGGTTTTTGACAGTGGATTGATAGGTGAGGGCGTGCTGCACATGTTGGCTGCAGCCAAGCAGAAGCTGCTTACTAAGGATGCCATTCTGGTCCCAGCTGCTGCTACGCTCTTCTGTCAACCTCTGCAGATGCGTATAGGCCAGGCAAGTACAGTCAGCATCCTTTCACCTTTGCTATCCCTCTAAGCCTTTCCTTCTCTTGCCTTTTGTTTCTGCCCGTTTCTCTCTGCCTTTCCCTCTCTTGCCTTTGATGAACCCTCTCTGCCTTCCCCTCTCTTGCTTTTGATGAACCCTCTCTGCCTTCCCCTCTCTTGCCTTTCGTATGTGCCCTTCCCTCTCTGCTTTTCCCTCTCTGCCTTTCCCTCTCTGCCTTTCCCTCTCTGCCTTTCCCTCTCTGCCTTTCCCTCTCTGCCTTTCCCCTCTCTACCGTTTCCATTTGGTCGTCCCTCTCATGCTGCTACTGTCAAGCCATGCAGATGCAGGTTTGAGTGGTGACCAATGAAAGGCAGCTTGATTGCACGTGCACTTGTACTTTTCTCATATGTTCAAGGAATGCAATGTGTGGCATCAGAGTGATGATTCAATGCACAGGTCTCAGGATTTGACATGGAGCAGGTCAACAGCTGGCAGTGGCGCCCTGACTATGAAGGCATGGATCTGGCTAACTGCAGGTATGGGTATAGGGTATTTTAGGGCTAAGCCATTTGTGTGCAGGCTGGCTCAGGATGTGTTTATACATCATTGCATTCTGTTTCAAAAGTTATGTCTGCAAAGTCTCATAGCAAAGTCTCGTAGCTGCTATTGTCAAGCTCACACACATGTTTGTCTGAGTCATGATCTGCATACACATGCATGACTGAATCATGCTGTGCACTCACATGTTTGTCTGAGTCATACAAATGACCAAAATTCACGGCATGCAGACTATAGGTCATAAGCACTATTGCACACAGCAAACACACAGCTATGCTGCTTGCAATGACCGCTCGAAGCAAAGTCGTTTTTGCCACAGTCACAGTATCCAGAGGGTTTTGGTGCTTTCCATCTAAGATAGAAGTTGGCAATGTGGTTTCAGGAATGCTCAGTTACTTGCAATCGCAAGATTGCAGCCACAACCCATTGTACATGTAGTACTTCTTGGTAGTATATGTGTAACATTACAAATATGTGCGATCTACAATGCATGTATGCTGTGAAGTGGGGGATCTGTAATATGTGCAATATGTGTGATACTTTGTGCAACATGTAACGTATATATGCTGTGTAGTGTGATGTGTGCAATATTTGTCATGCTTGCAACAGGGAGAGCTGGAGTGCACTGGGCCCAGCGATTCAGGCTCTGGCTTTCGACTTCTATGACGCTGAAGCCAACATGAAGCCCTCTGAGGTAATACAAGAAGAAGAGGCTCACAAGCTTTGGCTAGCCTCATTGTACAGCTTCATTGCAGGACCTGTGTGATGAAGCAGAAACAAAGCATTTCATGCTCTGTTGGAATTAATTCGTTGCAAGCCTGCTGCAAGCAAACTAGACAGGGCTACCCTGTACAGCTGCATGTTGCAATAGGTGTCTTTGCTACCAATGCTACTGAAGGGGTCATGAAGTAACAGATGACACGTATCACATTGCATGCATCAGCTTTAACTTAAGGTCCAAGGTGTGTTTGCATGTATCACATCTGATGCCATCTCATCCAGGGGGGAGGGGGGGTTTGAAGGGTGTGTTCAAGCAGAGCTTGTCTGTGCAGGTGTGCATGCAGCTGCCAATTCAGCAGTCAGGCATTTGCAATGCCATTGCCTTCTGGTTTGAGCTGGACTTGGATGAAGAAACACAGCTGAGCACCAGCCCCTATTGTAAAAAGGTACTTCCGCACATTTTATTTGCCACATTCGATATTTTGCCTTGGTTAAAGCATCTCCACTATAGGAAAGCCCAATGTATCTTGTCCTCGGGCTTTTCTGTAATTGATGCCAAAAGGCGTAGTCGTTTATTTTCTTTCTTTTCTGTAGCATCTCTACATCATCATGCTGAAACATGCTGCTGACCATTGTGCTTCTTTGTCTCCTTTTGCTGTGTACTTGCATGTGCGCTGCTCTCTGCTTGACCATAGGCCAGCTGACTACCCTGATAAGTCTCCTCAGCCCCTATTCTAATGTATCTCCCTCTCTTTTTGGACAATTTCATCATCCTTTGTGTGCCAGCTTGTTAGGCGGCATTTTGCATTGTTGAGATAGTCTCTTGTCAAAACCCCTATCCAATCAACCTATACCTGAGTCAAAAACTTTACCTTCTAACACTATACCCTGTCCTCAAATTTGAGCCCATCTTGATTGCCTTGGTTTCACAGGGCCTAACATGGCAGCAGGCAGTGCAGTGGCTGCCAGAAGTAGAAGTGCACGCAGGCTCCCAGGCGGGCCTGCTGACTAAGCATGACACATATGGCATCAGCTTCGCTTGGTCAAGCCCAGGCAACTGTACCAGTGTAAGCCATAACAGCATTGACAGTGATGTTACCAGTAACAAAGCGCGTAACAGCAGGAGCAGCAGTGCATTGAATGGCCATAGTGGGGTGCTGGACAGCAGTCAAAAGCATGGTTGTCATCAAAGCGATGGTGTCAGCAGCAGCAATCAGACAGCAAGAGTTGCCCTGAAGGTGCGTCTGATGCCAAGCTGTTTAGTTTAGTCACGATCGCCATAGTGTACAAGGCATACCCTGATGGTTGCCGGCATAAGTACACATTCCTGCCAAGGCTGAGGCCCTACCCTGTGAGTGGGCATCAGCTCTTTTGCATTGCTGCCAAGCTGTCCAATGTGATTAGTTAGTGTTCATGTATGTTCTTGTATCATGCATCTGCATGTGCAGTTTGGTACGGTCAATAGCATCACCAAACATCTACGAATGTGCAGCTTTTCCTTCCAAGAGTGAACAGGTGGGAAAGGCAAACATAGCAAACTTGTCTATCACTGCTGAGCACTGTGCACAAGCTTGATTCATAGCTGTCTAGGTCTTAAATTCCACACCTTGGGTACATGCCATTAATGCGTTAATATTGCCATGTTGAATCTTCACTGTACTTCCACCTGGCACCTTCGAAAAGACAATTTTCGGTTGTCATGCAGGATCCCATGTGGAGCCAGAAACATGATGAGCTGCTGAAGTTCAACAGCCAGCTAGCCAAGTGCTGCACACAAAACCCCCTGGAGTACCGCAAAGTTGCATTGGCAGCTGTGCAGTTTGGCAGCAGACCCCACGATCTGGGACTTGACACTGACCAAGCAGTGGAGCTGTGCACCAAAATGATGGGCTAGAGTCGTTTTTGCACCCTGGTGCAACAGTGCTCAGTTGCAGCCGTTGCAGCATGCCTGCTACTGGCAGATGCCATAGATCAGAGTGTGTATGCTGCTTGTGGCCAGTATGCTGATGATGCTATACTTGGGAGAAAGATGTCAGCTTGATTACAGGTTGAACAAAGTCGTCTGTTGTACAAAGTCGTCTGTTGTACAAGGGACTGCCATTGAAGCGTTGTTTTGGTGAATGCTCCAAATGTGACTGCTGAATGCCAAGAGTGATCTCATGCTAGCATCTCTACTGCAAAGCCATCAAATGTTATCACCATCTAGCATCTGCTGCAGTAACGTTCTATTTGGTACTTGAAACCAGTGCAATAGTTTGCTTTGTTGAGTTGAGACGTACACGCCTACCCTGTGCGCATGCCAATTGACGTGCTGTGTGTGTAATACTTAGCCTCCACAAAACATGCAAAGGTATATCAAAAATATACATTACCAAACAGAAGGACTGCATTCTTGCGTAGCACAAGCGATCAGGCATTGCAGTACTGGAAAAACTTCTGTTCCTGCTCAGTAAATGCTCAGCGTTGGTCACAGGATCGTACCTTGTTGCGCTTTTCCTATTTATTTATTTGCTTCAGTACAATGACACCAAGTAGGCTCAGACAAACGTCCCACCTGACAGAAGCACAACTAGAAAAGAAGGCTACAGTCAGCATAGACAAACATCCCACCTGACAGAAGCACAACTACAAAAGAAGGCTACGGTCAGCATAGACAAACAGTTTAGCTTCAACACAAGTAAACATAGCTTCGTGATCTCACATCTTCAGGTCAGAAAAAGCCATCAGTTGCTGCCAACTCCCCTTACATGCTCACTACTTCGTCTTCTGGGTCTTCTCGCATGTGGCCTGGGCTCATCAGTTTGTACATGTACTGTCTCTGCTTCAGTGCTTGCAGCTGATGCGCCAGATGACTCAATGTACGACTCAGACTGTTCATCTGCATTTCGTAAAACCTTGCCAATGTCAGGTTCCTCTTGTGACTGGTACCGAGGATCAAAGGCTGATCTACCACTGCCACTGGATGATCCGTTCTGGCCTACTGTCCCAAGCAGCTTGGGTTCAAACTCCTTGACAAAGGGCAAAACGACCTGTTGACCAACCAGAGAATCTGCGCTCCACAGATGAATGGCCACATAAGGGTCGCCCACTCTGTTGTACAGCTCAGCTCGTTCGCTTGAGACATTTCTGAAATCCAACATGGCACTGTGTACCCAGGCTACGTGCGCAAAGCGCCCCACTTCCAAATCCTCGATGCTGAAGCTGATCCCTGCAAGTGCCACAAACAATAACTGTTGGAGGACAATTGAAGCTTCCGTGCGCAGATTCAGCAGCGTAAAAGAAGATGAGCGTTTGCCAGCCAAGCTTGTCATGCAGACATGTGCCAATAGTGATTGTTTGTCTTGACAGGCGTGTTCACTGTAAGTCTCAGTAAATCCAGAGCAAGTGGTGGCAGGACATTGCATCTGAAGCTACACCTGGCACTCAAGCTGCCCATGGCACTCAAGCACATGGCACTCAAGCCACACATGGCACTCAAGCACATGACACTCAAGCACATGACACTCAAGCTGCACATGCACTCAGGCACCTTGCCCTCAAGCTACACATGGCACTCAAACACATGGCCCTCAAACTACACATGCACGCAAGCTACAGCTATTGCCCACCTGTTCCAATGAACTTGCCAGTGTAGACCAGGAAGTTATGCACAGCCTGGTCTGAGCCATGCAGGCGCATGCAGTGCCACCAGTGCTGAAACTCCTCCAGCATTGCATCAATGTAGGCCACCAGCATCCTACTGGGACCCAAGAAGGTGCCGGAGTTGAGCACGTAATGGCCCCCTAGGGCATCAAGTGTATCCCTGCAGAGAAGCGTTTACATCCTTTGCCCAGTATTCATTTTATACCTTACAGTCTGGGGTGTGGAGCCAGTTGTGAGTCATCAGACAACCTGGCTTGGAAGCACAGGTGTATGTAGTGTGCAACAAAACCAAGCAGTACATGATGATGGTTTTTGCGTCAGGAAGGACTATAGGTAGCAAAGGTTGCTCGGTGTGGCGTGTGAAGCTTCCCTAAATGCACTGTGCCCCATTTAGATCTTAGGGTTTCGCTTTGGAGGTGTTGGGGGATGGACCAGGAGGGCTGCAAGGTGTGCAAGATCACCACAGGGGAGCCCAGTATACCTTGCTCTACAAATGATCCCGAACAAACACAATCTTGTCTGTACTTTTCTTTGGAAAAGCAGAGTTGCATGTGCATGATGCAAGCCGCTGCTGCAAAGCGTGGTTTGCTTGCATGTGTGCAGGGCTTATGGTTAAAGCCATTTGCCTGATGAGTCATGCCACAACATGGCATCAAGCAAAAAGGCAGCTGCTTCTATGTACAACAAGCAAGGGCATATCAGACAAGCTGCCAAGTTTGGGGAGTACAGCTTCAGATGGAGAACTCACTGTCCGTAACACTGTGTGATCCAGTTGGCATTCTGTGAGAAGGGGCCACGTATTCTGTATCCTCCAGATTCCCGAGGGAAGTGGAGGTAATCGTCATCGAAAGCCTCAAACATGTCTTTCTGGATGAACACATCCCGGCTGTCGCAGATGAAAGCTTTGCCTGTGTGCTGAATCTGCTTCAGGAAGGCTTGCACTACATAGAAGCGCAGAGAGACTGCATGGGGGACTGCCTCTTCTGGAAAGTGCGTTGGCATTTCATGCTTCTGAACAATCACCCTGCACAGCGCTGTGAGATGTCTAGACTGACCAGGTGGCCCAAAGGCAGAGGCATAGGCAAAGGCAAAGGCAAAGGCAAAGGCAAAGGCAAAGGCAAAGGCAAAGGCACAGGCAAAGGCTAATGCTAAGGCACAGGCAAAGGCAAAGGCAAAGGCAAAGGCAAATGCTAAGGGCAAAGGCAAAGAGAGAACAGAGCTGCATGCAAGTCATGCTCCTGCAATGCAGCAGCAGTCTGTATTCCAAGAAGTCCAACAGCAGAGGTTGTGCTATTGCTACTGCTGGTACCTGTGCATGCTGATAATCATAAAAATCATAACACTCAAAACGCTATCCAGCTCATGATGAGGTGCGTGCAGGACAAGTCTTGTTTCTCCAGAGCACGTATTGTAACATCGTTGACACTATGCTGATGCACCAGGACATGGGTATTGGTGATGTCTGCAGCATCATGCTGGATGATCTGAGACAGCTTTACCTGTGCTCCTACAGTAGGCATGCGGCACGTGCAGCATTGGTCACGCAGGTCTCATGCAGCCTTGTTGTCTGCACTGCACTGGTGATGCAAAAGCAAATACAGACATGCAACCAGACAACACCACTGCACATCTGCATCACCAGTGTAGCACGCTGTATTGCTGCACTTCTATACTTGGATGTTGTGTCCTGCAAGATGGTCAAAATCACTCCGCAGAAAGGAATGCAAAAATGTGGACACCTTTTGGTGAACCTTGGGGGCAAGCCAGGGACTTGACCAGAGGGTGTCAGCAGCACCAGAGCGCCTTCTTTCACATTGATGAGAAAGCCTATTATCAGAGGCTTCAGCACCTGCAAATGGAAAATGTGACTGACATGTGTGCTGAAGGAATTGCTGATGCTGCGCACAAGACATAAGAGCAAAGTAAACCCTGTGTTACTGCTGCAAGGTTACCTCATATGTGTAGCCTCCCACATAGCCAATCACCAGATTTGCTGGCCAGCTGCCGGCTGGTAACACTGGATTGGGCAAAATCTGCGTGAGGTTACGAAGATGAGTACAAAAGCTGCAAAGCAAGTAGGTGCAGCCATGCAAGCGGCACGCACACAACCTGGCCAGCAGTGGTTATCCAGTCTACAACTTCGGGACCGTGCGCGTGACTGCTAGCTTGGTAACGCTCGTGGTAGTCTAGCTGCGCCGATGCAGTGTGGCGTGATGCCTGCGCGAGTGACCGCTGAGGTGCTTTACGTCTAGTGCCCTATACGCTGCAGGATGGAGGGAGAGACCGGATACCTGTGGTTGACCCAAGCAGACGCTGACTCCAAGGGAGTATACAGTGCACAATAACAGCCTGGATGGCATTCAGCCGAATACTGCAGCAAGAAAGCTCCTGGAAGAGTGCTACACCGCCATAGGCATGCCTTTCTCTTTGCAGACCGCCCAGTTTGCAGCGTGCACGACTGACCTCGACTGAGCCTAAACTTACTCCAGGCAGCCGTCAGCAGGTGATGTCGTCAGCTGTTCGCGACTAAGACCATCGCAAACATTGAGCGTATCAGCTCTGCAACTTCTGCGGCACCTGATCAGTCATAGACATCTACTCGTTTGCAAGAAGAATTGTAGTTTTCGTTGCAACACACACACACATGGATGGTCACGCCAAAAAGGCAAATCAAGTGGACTCCGAGGACTGGTTCATGTTTATCTTTCTGTCGTCCCCAGTCGCAAGCCTTGACGCGTAAAGCGTGGACTCACTCCTGAGCTGTGAAGCCTGTCTGTGCCGTGCTGAGTCTGGATGCTAGATCTGAGCTGAGGGCTGCTGGCCACGAGTCATTATACACAAGCAAATATCCGTGGTGTAATGATGCGTTATACCTAAAAAAGACTGGACACGAGCGGCCTTCAGCACGAGTAGCAACTCCACAGCGAGGGTTAGGTCATGCAGTCCATCCAGGCACAGGCACACGATAGTGACAAGGCACACAAGGACCCGTGACCAGCTTTGTCTGCATGTTTATCTTGCACTCATGCACATGACACAGAGCCAGCTGCTGCAACGATTGATCGTGAGGGAGGTGTGACTACGAAAATAGGGTTTCACAAGTAGGGAAATGCATTACCCCTATGGTGTAGCAATGCACTTGTCACTGCGAAAGTGAGCAGCTCAACTTTGTTCAAGATCCGTGAGCGAAGCGACGGTCTCTTAAGCTCACTCAATGTCAAATGCTGGTATGAAAGCCTGCATGATAGCCCTGCACAAAGACAAAAACAGTTGTGCATGGTTTTGACTCACCATTCTTTACCACGTGACCGCCGGCAACCAGCTGCTCCGTGCCGGTGGTGCACGGAGGTTCCACGGAAAGTCGGAGACAAGACTTTCAGGCTGCCTTTATCGTTTAAGGTGTCAGTATTTGCGCGGGGCGTCTTCAGTGCATCTGATGTGACTCCTGAGGTGCCATGCCAACTGTACGCGCTCTGGTAGACAGTCTTGACGTTCAGCAGGACCGCAGACAGCTTGTGGCAGACACCCTTCAAGAGCTTGGTTACTTACTTGATGAGCCAGCTGGAGAGGCGCTGGGTGCTCTCACCGAGGCGCAGCTTCAAAATGTCAGAGTCAAAGGAGCAGGACTGAAGGTGAGGGAAATTAACGCTCTTCTCGTAAGGTTCAAACCTCAAGGTGAATTCTTCTTTCACTGGCTCGACGGACAGTAGTGACTGCAGTGCCTACCATACAGTCGCACATTTGCAAAGCAGTTGACTTCAGCCTAACAGGCTTTTCTGTGACTTGACGGATTGCTGTTGACCCTTGTACACACTCAACCTGCCTGCATATTCACAAAGCACCACATTTGTCCGCATCTTGACCGTGCTTCTGAGAAGAGTCAATGCAGCTTCTCAGCCTCATTTGTGGCTTGAAGGTTTGCTGTTGATCTCACAGCATATCCAGAAGGCATTGTCGCACAGCAGTAGAACAGAATCAGCACAACCTCTTGGCTTTCCCTGTAGTTTGAGGTCTATTGAACTTGTCTGCATGTTCACAAAGCTCATGAGGGTTTGCTGTTCAGCAGTCACGTTTCATGTGTTCAGGGTCGTCTGCCAATGATGACGTCAAATCAGACATTCAAGAAATCAGGAAAATGCTCAAATCAAGATCAGAAGCAACTCGCCAAGCCTCTAAAATCTCAGATGATGACATGGAAGCTGTGCTGGTTTCATTGAAGTGCACAGTAGTGTCTGTAGAACATGAGGATGTTGGAGTCATTGAGGATGTTGAGTACACCTGGGCTGAAAACAAGTATGAGCCCCAGCAGCAGGAGGAATACCTGCAAGCGCTGAAAAACGAGGTATCTTCATGTCCTGTTCCAGTCAGTATATTGTCATGTGATGGCAATGCAAATGAGTTGTATGTATCCCAACTTGCTCCTGCATAAGGAATTTGCAACAGTTATTGCATTAGCACAATGCCCTGATTTGTTGTGATGGTGAAGCAGTGTATGTTGTTGATCTTGACACCTGCAAGGCCAATGGGAGTCTTGACTGTGACAGGTGCATTTGCCAGCCCACTGTTCTTGGGTCCAGACGGCAAATGACAACCCAAGCCTGCTGAAGACTATCATGAGCTCTGGTGGAGCTGAGTTGCCATTCCCAATAGGGTGCAAGACAGATGAATGCATTGTCATTAGGAGATCAGCAACAATTCCAGAAGCTTCCATCACCTGCACAGTTGAGGTCAAGAGGCATGTGGTCAAGCAAAGCTTGCGGCAAGCGCTGACCCAATTTGTGTGCGCATCACTGAAATCAAATCTGCCAGTCATCAGCACATTGACAGACATGACTAAGGTGGGCATAGCATATTACACTACTGGTGACAGATGGCTGGACAATCATCACACAACGCTATTTTGCAACAGCAAAAGGCATGATGCAGTTCCTTGCGGCAGCTATGTCCAGCATTCCGCCAGATGTTCTGCGCACAGACCCTGAGGGAACCTTCAATCTGCCAAGCGTTTTGCTAGAACCAACAAGGAGGCGGTTCCCGACACCACCATTGAGCCAGACCACAACTCTTCAACGCATGAACTTGTTGCAGCAGATTATTGATGGCAAAGCGGATGTGGCAGACCTGTCAGATCTCGAGTAAAATCAGCATTGTAGAAGGCTGATGTGCTGTTGATATGACAATTGTGCTGTAACTTGTCAACTGTCACACTTCATGTTTTATGCTTTGCCAAATCTGGGCTGCTTGTTGACAAACAGAAGTTGTCTGAGCTTCTCTAAACTAAAATTAAATTTGTTGACTTGTCAACGTAAATCCGACGGATTTGTTTACGGCAGCCAAGACATGACGGTGTAATTACGGCCCAGGCTACCGTCACCGAGAGGCCCAGAGAGAGGCTGGGGATCTAGGCTTCGGGGATTAAGGATTGCTTAGAGGTTTACCTTGCTGCCAGTTGGGCACGCAGTATAGAGTCATGGAGAAGATACTGGAGCTGCATTTGTAAAGCATAAACTACTTCCGTATGTCTTTCCTCTACAAGACTAGACTGATCAGAAAGAAGGCCTCTTTCTTCTTGCTTTTTACGTTTGTAGATGCAGTGGACGTTTGCTTCACAACGACAGCTCGTCAAATTTTGACTTTAAAAGCTGTTCAACTTGGACTGTGTGAAAGCACATCAGTCAGCGACCTCTTCCAGCATGTTGATTTTCCTCGCCTGCCTCCTGTTCCAGATCTGGTCAGCCCCCCTCTTCTTTGCCTTGACTGCAGGTCACAACAGCTAATTAATCAATATTGTCAGGAACGCTGCAACTTAGTAACTGCCCAGCAGAAGAGCAAGGTGCTGCATTCACAAAACAACCAGGTGCGCTAGCATGAACCTTCTGGCGTGCTCCTATATCTCCGGTCAGCCTCCCTCTGCTTTTCCTTGCCTGCAGGTCACAACAGCTCATTGTCAGGAACGCTGCAGGTTAGTAACTGCCCAGCAGAAGAGCAAGGTGCTGCATCCACAAAACAACCAGGTGGTATAGAAGAAAAGTATCAGGGGTCTGGGGTGAGTGGGGTATGACGCCCGTGGGGCAGTGGGGGGGACCCGTGGGGGGCTGGTTAGCCATTTATGGGGGAATCACAAGGAATTCCCCATTACGTCAGCCTTAGCTCTTTTCAATCCCGAAACGTCTATTTCAATTCAGAACACTGTAAAATTTTCGATCCCGAAACGTTTGGGGACAGTAAACATGCGGTATTTCGCACCTCCCCAGATAGTATGTGTGCTTAGCTTGTTTTGGCAAAGGTGTTGCGACTCTGTCGTGCTGAGCCTTGATTGTTGTTCTTCATGGCGCATGCGCAGCACAAGGTCGTCATTTACCATCAACCAGGCGATGCCTCGGTGTTGCAAGTCGAGGAACAGCCCATCCCAAAACGGGGAAATGGAGAGGTGCTTGTCAAGCAATACAGTGCTAGCGTCAATCCCATCGACTTCAAGATGCGACAGACCAACAAAGATCAGCTCCCCAAGGTTGGCTGGATCCAACGAGGCCTGCGTGTTCGTGTATGGCTCGCAATCGACAGCAACAAGATCGCTTTGTACACATGTACATGTGCAGATTCCAGGAGGTGATATGGCCGGCATAGTGGAAGAGACTGGTACAGACAGCAAGGTCAGACCCAAGCAGAGTCTGAAATGAAGCGCTTGCACGCTGTGCTTGGAACCGCGCGTGGATTTCGCTGTAAAGTCATTTGGCAAGCCCCTTTCGCTGTCGCAGTTCAAAAAAGGCGATCGGGTTTTTGGCTTGGCGCCCTGGTTCTGGATGAGCTTCTGAGAAGGCACTTATGCTGAGTACGTCAGTCCCAAAGAAGAATGGCTTGCATATTGTCCCAAATCTCTGCCGCTTCACGAGGCTGGTCAAGTACCCGTGGTGGCGTTAACAGCTTGGCAGGTGCCAGCAGATGGTGCACGCAAATTTGAAGTCACGAACCGACGGCTCTCAATGGACAGCCAACTATGTTGTGGTGTGCTGCGCATTGTGGACGAACAACAGCCAATGCTATATTTGTGCTGAACTGTCCTAATGCATGCTGATGCAAGTGAACTATGAGCAATTGGCCTCTGCTGCAGGTGCCAAAGCACAGTTGCATGTCAATCATTAATGTGCAGGCATGGAAGGAGATCACTTGCCTGCATGCAGGCCATGTCAGATTGGAACATTAAGTCTGGGAGTCGGGTTCTTGTGCATGCTGGTTCCTCAGGAGTGGGCACATGGGTTGTGCAGACGGCCAAAGTGAGCCTTGTTGCCCACATGCTTGTCTGAGTACTGCGATCTGCATGAGCATTTAGTTGTGTTTTCATATGCCTTGCAACTTTTTCTTTTCAGCACAAAGTTTCTCCGACTCTGCTTATCGTTGTTTGCAGCTGCGCGGAGCTTTTGTTGTTGCAACTGCTGGACCAAAGAACCAAGACTTCCTGAAGGTATGACTCATCAAAACTGATGTTGCCCTGAGGACTCGTTAATCCCCAAGGCGATTTTCTGTTTCCAAACTCAAAGGACAGCTCAGCCCTGTTTCAACTGGTACTGTCATTGCAATGGTATGCCGGTGATCTTGCATCAAACATAGGCTCACAGCTTTACAGTCCTGCTTTTCATGTTTGCTGCCTAATGGCTGCTGTGCATGAGCTGTTGTGCTTCATGTCATGGCTCCGGGCTGCTGCCTTGGGAGGCTCCCGTTATGATCGCTGAAAAGCGTAAACTTTTCTTTTCTTTCTTTCTCATGTCATGGCTTGTTCAGCAGGAGCTTGGGGCTGATGAGACAGTGAACTACAGGGAACAAGACTTTTCAGAGGTCTATAAGGACAAGCCTTTTGACTTCATTTTTGATTCTATAGGAGGTATGGCCGCACGTAGCATGGTCACCAGCCTTGCCATGTTGTGTCTGACTTCATTTTTGATTCTATAGGAGGTATGGCCGCACGTAGCATGGTCACCAGCCTTGCCATGTTGTGTCTGATTTGCTATGGTATCCTCTAGTCAAGACATGCACACGCCCAAACCAGTTGTGCCAAGACCAGCGTTTGCGCATTGCAAGCTAATGTCCATATGGCTAGCTCACCTGGGCAGCCTGGCATAACACTTGGCTACTCGCTAAATTGACATGGAGAGGCATATTTTTTTCTTTTTCTTTTCTTGTCTGCCTGATGGTATATGGTATCTGTCTTGTAGGTGATGCAACTGTCAAAGGCTACACCAAGATCATCAACAAGAATGGTGCATACACAGAACTTGCAACTCCTAGTACAGATGAGAAAAGAAGTAAAGAATAGTAAGTTCCCGCCAGATCACATCTGCTCAAAACAGAATAAAAGATGCTTATAGCGTTTGTGCAGCTTACAGTGTTGGTGGTGTGTGGCCTTCATTTGCTGATCAGCAAATGCAATGTGCAAGACAAGGACATGCTGTGCTTTGACTTGCCTAGGCAGCCCGTTATTATACTTGGCTTCTCAGCAAATTGACGCCGAAAGGCGTAGTCTTTTGTTTTCTGCTGTGACTTGACTGGGCTGCTTTGCAGTGGTGAAATGGGTCAAAAGGGCCAAGGTGCCAGGTACAAGTGCATGTTTCTGGAGCCCAATGGTAAGATGCTGCAGGAGATCTCAGACCTCATTGAGCAGGTATACCTCTGCCCTTACTTCGGCTTTCTTGAATTGTTGCCTTTTATGTGCTGGTGTGCTCCCCTGTTGATGATGACAGGGAAATGCTTGAGCCTTTGCCTGCCTCATACATTGTTGCAATTTTCAAGAAGCTTCTGGCTAAGATTTGATGCCCATCATGAGCGCTCGTGGAATGTCTGCATTGCAGGGAAAGTTGAAATGCATCAAGGATAGAACCTATGATATGTTCACACAAGTCAGGTGAGATAGCTTCTATATCAGTAGTCAGCGGCTCAAGTCTGTCCGTACTACATACAACTGGCTTGCTTCTGCCAACTTATGTACTCAAACGGTGCAGTTCTGATGTGGGCAATTGTAAATCCTATTGCGTGCATGCTGCAGGGAAGCACATGAGTATCAGGAAAGTGGACGTGCACGTGGTAAGGTTATTCTTGAAATAAGGAGAGAATGATAGAAAAGAAAAGAAAAGAAAAGGTTACGCTTTTCAGCGACCAAAGGCCATAGCCCTAAGGGAAAGCAAAATTCCTAAACCTAAGGTGGATCCGGCCTGTTCTGTCTGCGTTTGTCTGTTTTCTCCCTTTCTAGTACTCTTCTAGATGTGAAAATCTTGTGAAATGTCAAGGAGAGAATGATATTGCAAGTGTATCTCAAGTGTGTCAGAGACCTCTCAGCTCCATATTGCTAGATCAACATCAAATATGGCATGTAAGTGTGGGTGCTCGTCTACAAGCATGACTTTTACCGAAGTATAGAAATCTTGAGAAGGTTTTTGCATCATGGTATTCCCAGCAATAGGGCTTGCAGCGGTGTGCTATATCTTTATAGACGTGGTTCTGGCCAGCTCGGCATAATGCTGGGCTTTTCATTAGATTGACTCAAAAGACACTATTCTTTTCTTTTCTATGGACGTGGTTGTGGCAGCTCTTAAGGGTCATCCTGCGATCTTATCGGGTGCTTGCTGTTACGTTGTCCGGCTAGATTTATGAAATGTGGGCAGGCAGGTTTGATATGGTTTTCCTGCGGTAGTTCCAAGCGGTAGCATGTGGCGATTGTGCTGACCAGCGTATGTTGAAATGCTCTGATATCCATTGTTAGTGTCAACTGCACTTAGGTGAGCATTGGTCAGCACATGAGGCAAGTTTGTATTTAACATGGGTCAAGGTCATTGCGCTACATGTACATTTGCATGTGCTGACTTGTCTATATTGTTCGAGTTTACAAAACCGAGCACAGTCAACTCACTAGCTGCACATAGTACGTATTACACTGCAGATGTCTCCTGACAAGCTGCTCCAAAGCAAAGCAAAATTGGTCAAAAAAGTTGAGCACAGTACAGACAGACTGGAGCACAATATTGTCTACGACAGGAACTCCACTATGTGTTCAAGCTGAGAACAGAGTACCGGTAATGCACACAGTATGCTAACATCAACAGATCAATAAAGCCAGGAAGCACAGTAAACAAATACCACTGAAGAAACACAGTCAATCAAAACACAATAATGGGCTTATACAGGGGCAACACGGCGCTGGTACAGTGCCTTTGCAGCTCATATCATACACGCATGGCTAAGCATCCCTTGCAGTGCGGCTGTTGCCGCAGTCAACTCCAGATATCTTCACTTCAGCGGTGTCATTGATGAGTTGCAAAATCTCATTGTACAGTCTCTCACAAGCATGCAAATCACTGATCAGAGGATTGATTGGCTTTCTCCAGCCCTGGTTGTCATGATTTACAGTGAAGCAGAGAGGCCATGTCTGTCCGAAGGGTCTGTGAGGTGCTCCAGTGTACCATGGACCCCAGTGTCGGTCCCCACCACCCATTCCTGCAAGCTTCGAACTTGTTGACAAAAGATGACATACCACAGCACAAGATACTGCAATTACAACTAGTAAGATGTGCCAACAGCATCTTAAATGATGGCATAGCAAGAGTAATGTTATGGTTGAAGGATGGTTACTGCCAGCTGAGCAACGGCGTCAACAGGATGTTAACGCTTTGTAAAGTAAGCACAGTTGAGAATCATACTAAGCAATATCAGCATCAAGGGGCCAGAACGCGTGGTTGCCAGATCTTGCACAGAGGCATTCTTGTACAGACGCGCCATGGTAGAAAGGCTTTGAAACATGGTGCTTCACAGCTTCAGACTGGTCTGTGACTGTTGCCGTGCTGCAAAATGCAAATGCGGGCGTGGCTGCCCGTAACAGCAGATTTTGCTGTGTGTCTTGCTGAGTCTGCTTCACTCATTGATGCGTATGACATGTAAACTGATGATTGCAATGCTCATTTGGTTTAATACTTGAATGCGTCGGGATGCTCAGAACAGACTGCTCTGGAGAGACAAGACTTGCCCTGCATGTACCTAGCTGATGATGCGTTAAAACCCATCATCAGTATCACAGAAAATGTTATTGCCCATAACAATATTAGTACCTGTTCATTTCAATGCATGTCAAAGCCAATGGCCAACCTGTCCGACTAGAATCAGTGGCGACTTTGAGAACAGACTGAGCACCCCCACCAGGGGACTGGCCAACAGCCACTGCCCCTGCTGCCAACACCCCTGCCCCAAGTTTGCCCTTGTCAGACTTGGGAAAGATGTCTGTCTGTGCCACACCTGTGAAGCAGCAAGAAATTGATCACAATCAGACTTGGGGAAGATGTCATACCTGTCAAAAAGACCAACATTATCACATCCAGCCAACACAGGACAAGATGCCCTGTGCAACTGCAGCGCTATCACTGTGCACAGCATACATTGGGCGTATGGAGTATGTGACACATTCACGGTGTAATCATACATTTGTAGTCAGACATTTAGTCATGTCAAGTCCAGACTGGTGACACTTGACCTGCTTTTGTGCTGTTGCAAGACAATTTGTAATTCAACACAACATTTTGCAGTAGGATGCATGCAGGTGTTCCTCTAAAAGGTGCTTGGCTGTCTCAGCAGCTACACCATTTGAATCATTGATCTTGAACAGCAGATCATGCAAATCAGGTCAGCTGGGACCAAGATGCCCGAGATGAATCCCCAAGAACAGATTTGAAAGCTACACAATGAGTGATGTTAAAGTCTTGCCTCACACGTCGTAGTGTGGTGACTGCAGTTATAAGTATGTAATCTCACCAGGGTGTACAGAGAAGACATCTGTTGTGCTGCCAGCTGCATGCAGCCTCCTCTGCAGTTCTGCTGTCAGCATGAACAGCTTGACTTTGGAGTTTGCATACATCTCATAGTCGCTGCAGTGTGCTTGACGCCCCCTGCAAGTCACAGCAGTTGTAACAATGATAGTAGTAATCAAAAATGCTTTGCAGCTCATGATGCACTAGGTATGCGAGGGCCATCTGGAAAAACAGCAATTGTGCTACCGTGATACTGCATCATTGCTGTGCAACACAGCAGCGCACAGCAGACACTTCATGGTCTTGCCAAGGCTGCATAGACCCAGTGCCTGCCTCAAGTGACCGCAAAGTGACTAATATGCTGTCAATAAGCACTGCATGGGCATGGACAGGACAAAAGCACATGATGCAAACAAGACCAACTGTTGACATCTGTGCAGGGCTATGCATAACGCCATTATGCTTCCAGTATGTCAATGGACTGCAATAATTACCCAAGATCATCCCAGTCTATGGATCCAGTTGGCTCAACCAGCGATGTCAGATTCAGAATGCGAGAATTTCTTGTCTGATTTAGCTGTTGCAAGAGCAGGTGAGTCATGTAGAATGCACCAAGGTAGTTGATGGCTTGTGTAGCCTGCAACACAGGGGCAATGATTTTTTGTGTCATGTAAGAGCATCAGCAAACAACAGCTCATTTGCAGTAAGAGGCTCACATCAAAACCATGCTCTGCTTCATCGTCTTCTGGACTCTCAACGCCAATATTGTTGATGAGACAATGTAGTGGCAAGTCATGCTGCTGGAACTCTGCTGCACATATTGCAATGGAACTGCACAATCGTCTCAAGATGTCAGCACAATCTGCTGGTGTGCCTGCAACCAGAGCACAATACAAGCATATAGCAAAGATCTTACCTGAACCCGTCTAGATAATCTGTGTGCAAGCCCTCAATCTTTGCTTTTGGATGCTGCTCTCTGATGCTTTCAGAGGCACTGCAACAGCAATCGTATGTAGGCTTCTGCGATGTGCGACCATAATCGAGACCACGACCAACTTGTCAGCTTACTGCTGATATCTGTCTAAGTTACGATAGGTCAAAAACACCCGGGCGTCTTTCGCGGCCAAAGCTTTTGCTGTTTCATAACCAAGCCCTGAAGTTCCTCCCGTTACCAAATAGACCTTGTCGGTAAGGTTTGGGAGGCTGTCCAAGTTGACTGCGCGGCAAGTCTGCCACAAGCTGATCATAACTCAAGTAGTCGCGCGTCTGACACAAGAGGGAGGACGAGACACGCGCACGGACTCGTGCAACAGGTTTTTGGGCAGAGGCACTGCACGCACAGCTGCTCATGTCTCCTGTGCTGCGCTTGCTGTGCACAAGATCTTGACGCAATCTGTCGGGATCTGTTGACCGAAGTCAACTGAGTCATGGGTCACGTAAAGTTGCATTTGTCATCTCATATTTTGATTTCCCATATGTCCTTGAACTTTTAGTGCTTACCGTAGTGTGTGTTGTTTTCCCACTTATTGTCTGTTGACTACGTCACTTACTGACAGCAGCAATAGCATAAATGTAAGTACAATACCACAAGTACAAATACTGGCTCGAATTGTTCTGTCAAAGACACAACATCACGTACATGTCAGCTGAAGCACAGCGTCTGTGATAATGCAAACCAGAAAGATTGCAGCAAGTGAGTCTAATTCCATCGGCTAGCAGTATAGGCAACCATGCCAGCATCCCTCTTGCTTTCAGCCCATCTATCTGATCCCTGGTGCTGCAAAGACCTGATGCCCCCCTTCTTACCCCCCTGTGCATACACCCCTGTCTGCTGCTTCCTCAGAGTGCTGTCAGGTGCTTTGATAGCTGGTAGGAATGATTCGCTGTTGCCTTGAGGCTGCACCTGCAACGCAGAAGACATTTACTGCATCAAATGCACATGCAGCTGCCTATTGCTGTCAGAATGGGCCGTGTACACACTGGCTTGCTGTTGTCATTATGAGCAGCTCCTCAGAGGTCAGCAGCCAGATTGCTGTACCAATAAGTGTGGAGCAGCGCTGATCAAAGTTGTGACAGGCTGCCACACAACTGCTTCAAAGGGCTACAAGACAGTGGACAGTGGTGAAGAAGACCGTGACAACAGTGGCATTGATCAGCCATAGCATCACCCCTTCCCAAGGAGCAGGATCAGCAAGCTGATACACCCTGTTTGGGGCAGAGCCTTTCTTCCCAACACCGCCTGAGCCAATTCTGTCTAGTCTGTACCAGTCTAGGGTATGGGTCACCTGTCTAGGGCGTGCTCTGGCTGGAGACCCTGGCTGACTGTTGCCTAGGGTTCCGGCAGGGACCCTAGGCCGGGTGGCAGTTAGGGTTCCACCAAAGGCCACATTGGCGGGAGGACCCCGCTTGCCTGTTGTGCTCTTTGCATCCAAGGCACCTATGGCAAACTTGCATATTAATAATAATAATAATAATAATAATAATAATTGATTAATAATAATAATAACAATAAATACTACTACTACTTTACAGGCGTTCCAGGTAACCTTTCTTGCCAGCTACCTACTAGGTGTGCCTGAACCCTAGTTCTGTGGGCCAACTTATATCGAGCTGCAGTGTTTGGTCAAACGCTGCACAGTAGAAACGTTGAACAACTTTTGACACTGGTTGTGCTTCTGGGCATCCTGGGCATCAGACGCACATGCGCTGTCATGGAAAGTCAGATGTGGTCAAACATCTGATAAAGGCTGCACAGCCTGCCTGGATAGCAAGATGCAGTTGTATTCTATGTCTTTAAGGCGCATCATGCAGACCATGTGTCCTCAATATCATTGCGCAGCGCTGGAAAAAAAACCATGTAAAATGCATTCCTGTATGGCTTGAATAACATGACTTTGACTGGGCAAATTTGAGTACTCCAGATATTAAGTCAAGCTGTAGGTGGTGTGCCGGGGCATCATGAGACAATGGAGGGTGCAAAACCCAGTGACTCGTTGATATTGCAGGCAGGTCACACCTTGAGGGGCATTCTCCAGCATGAGGGGACCCCGCCCAGTGGCTTGCATGTGGTGGGGATGCCCTGATGGGGCTGCAGCCAGCTTGGGGAAGCCCTGGGATGGCTGGGGATGCCCTTGGTCCCTCCTCCACATGGCATGATGCTGATGAAGCTGATGCTCTATTGCGCCTGTCAGCTCAACACCCTTCTCCCTGTATTGGTATGTAAACAATAACAATAAAAATGACAGCAATAACAATAAATAATAATAGTAATAATAATAATGATCATGATGATGATAATGATGGCAATAAATAGTAATGATACTGATAATACAATGTATTGGTATACATATTGACATTGAAGCTTTGGTGCTCCGAAGACACAAAGTAGCCAAGATGAAACCTTGGGAGGCTCTTGATCCAGTGCTGTTCCTTCTTCCATGCTGTTTGGTCTGACCTGCTCAAGGGTTTCCCTGGGTTTGGGGAAAATGCGTCTTGGGGATGCCCTGACCCCTGATCAGCCGAGACTGCTATAGTCATGTCCAGTGCATGGCATAACGCTAACGAATCAAGTGCTGCGCAATGCTTGTCATTTTCCTCGGTAATCCTTGTTTATGAGAGTTGTCAACACAGTGCAATTTTCATCCTTGAAGTGACTGCAGCATGTTGTCCACCACTTCATTGATGGATGTTGCACTGTCCTCTGTATTGAGGACTTGCATAAATAGTGATTACTGAGGAAGGATGTGGTCCACCAATCAGGTGACTGCAGCATGTTGTCCACCAATCAGGTGACTGCAGCATGGTTCTGGCCCTGTGGGATGACTGACCTGCCAAGGTAGAGTTTCTCCACCAACTTGTCCATCTTCTCTTTGGTGGTGTCAAGATCCTTCTTACGCTCCATCACCTCATTCTTTGCCTCTGTTACCGCCCTGTAAACACGTAATTACCTGTAAGTTTTTGTACTCTTTGACATTTGTAGCAGCATCCTTGTGACCAGACAGGTGTCAGTGGCTGCATGCACGGCTGCGTTAGTGGCTTAGTGCACTTAGTTTCAGGCTGCATGCACACATTGACTGCAAGTGACAAGGCAAGTTGGAAACATGCATTCGCATTGGTGTGAATTTCCCAGATCAATTGCAGATAGATCAAGCAAACAGTGTGAGGCATCAAAAGATCTTCAAGGAAGGCAAAGCATACGCTGCTGCCAAGCCAGATGTGCGACGTGCAATGCTAGGTTCCACTGGGAGGCAATGTGCCAGGAGCTGCTGCTTGTGCTATTTTAGCCACTCTTTGAAGGGAAGACTGAGATCCTCATGACCACCATGCAAAAAGCCAAGCTAAAAAGACAGACAGCCACAAAAGGCAGACAACCCAGACGGGGAATTGCGCTTTACCTAGAAGTGGCTTCAGCAGTTTGGCGCCAGCGCTCCATTTCCTGGCCCATCACTTCTGTTCTGCTGGTCAGCTCCTGCCTCACCCTGTTCAGCTCTTCACTCAGAGTGGCCATCTGAGCCTGGTAGTCCCTCTCCATCTTGCTGCGCTCTACCTGCTGGTTCACGCTCACCTGGTCCTCAGCGCCTGTCACAGAAAAAACAAGTAAAAAAGAAAGAAAAAAGGGGAAAGTTTACGCTTCTCAGCGATCGTAACGGGAGCAGCAATCCTAAGGCGGCAGCCTGGAGTCACACCAAAGCAGCAGCAACTTTTTGTTGTTGCTGACCCTGGTCTAGAAGTCAGGTTGAACATAGCTGCAGGTTGCTGGAAAAAGAAAAGTTTACGCTTTTCAGCGATCATATCGGAAGCCTCCTAAGGCAGCAGCCCGGAGCTGCGCCTGTCACACCAAAGGAGCTGCAATTTTGTGTTTTGCTGACCCTGATCAAGAAGTCAGGTTGAATATAGCTGCAGGTTGCTAGTAGGGTTTTGAGTGTCTCATACTTTGGAAAGCATCCTGAGCACGCTGTCACAACAACGGAGCAGCAGCTTCAATGACAATGCAGCAAGCAGCACTGATGTGAGGTGTGTTGCACTGTCATACACTTGACCAGCCTGCAAGTACTTCAGAAATACGATTTTAGTGTGCAGATGCTTGTTTCAGGACCATCCAAGAGCTTTTAGAGCTTATATTTTGCTGACCCTTGTTCAAAACTCAGGTTGCATGTTGCTAGTAGGGTTTAGAGTGTCCCATACCTTGCAAAGCATCCTGAGCACGCTGCATTTCTCCCCTTGCCTGCTGCAGCTCGTTCTCAAATTCAGCCCTCATTTGATCCAGCGCTGCCCTCTCGCTCTTCACTTCTTCCCTCTGAGCTGCCAGTTGCTTCTGCTCCTTACTCCTCTTCTTCACCTCAGCCTCCAGCTGAGTCTTCAGAGCTGCCTCAGACTCCATCGACTGAGCTAGCTGCTCCTCTGCTTTGCGTCTGGCTGCTTGCTCTGCCTGCAAGGATTTAGGGTTTAGGCTAGGGTTTGCCAGAAAGGCAGTAAGCTTGCATTTTTCAAGGCAGTGTTGCCTAGAAGAAAGGCGACATGTCTGCCTGACATCACAGCCATCCAGACATCACAGCCTTCCAGCAGCACACCGCCTGTTGCATTACCCACTATTTCACCAACACCTGTCAAGAGCTTCAAGGAAGCTGTTGCTTCTCCCGCCAGATCTTCTGACTGCAACAACTTCGAAAAACGACTGGGAGAAGTAGAGCGCTCGCTCAAGGAACACAAGCGTGAGAACAATCTGCGACAGCATGAGCAGAGGTTAGAGCAGCTGGAGAGGTGGACTAAGCAGCAACACCTGATCCTGTACAATGTCACAGAAGGGGACGAGGAGAAGATGTACGAAGAACTCAGTGAGGCCTTTGCAGAGAAGCCAAACAGACTAGGCCAGCTTCACTTAGGAACTGACTATGCAAGGCCTCTGCGCTTGACATTTGCGTCAGTCTCTTTAAAACACGAGTTTCTGAAGACTGCAAAGGACCTTAGAGCAAGAGGCATCAGAGTAGATGATGACCTTACTAGAGCACAACAGGAGAGAGAAAGCTTGTCTGATGACTTCTCATCTCTGAAAAGAAAGGGGCACAAACCATTCTTCAGAGGCTCTGAGTTGAAGTATTACTTTGCTGATAAGATGCACACTTGCGAGAAGGGGAAGGCAAACAGGGCACCATCAGTTGTCTGATGAAACTCTGATAGACATCTGATCAAACATGAGCCATGTACGCATGTATTGCAGACTTTTGACAGAGTTTTATTTTGACTTGCATGAACTTTGCACACTGATATATTACAGCTTTCATGTCGATACATTGTATCAACCACAACTGTGACATCTGGCGTCCAATTACATGCTGAGTGAGACTCCTGTTTGTTGCAAATCGGCACTTTGCTCAGTGACAAATTCCTGACAATTTTCTGATAATGCTTTGTTTGTTTGTCATTCTTTGTCTGTTTTCTGATGAAACACCGCAATTTAGTCAAATGGGCTAGCTGGCCCCCAACAACTGTAAAATCCGTGAATGAATGAATGAATGAATGACAGGGAGCCTTGCTCATGCAGCAACTTTCCCACACCAATGATGCTGCTTTTGCTGAGCTTTCAGCTGAGCATCAGACATACAGACTGTAAGTTATAGAATGAAAATGAACACAGGCACACGGTGCACAGACTGCTGCACCCTTGCTCCATGCCAAGCTGCATGTAAGCCTCTGCAAGGATCAACAACCCCTTCACAAGATGTGAGCTCCAATGAGGGAATAAGAGGGAAAGGACTACCACCACAGTGACCACTGCAAGCTGTTACACTGGTGGATCAGAACTGTCCGGCTTTGTGCTGAGCTGCTGACCCAAAAACAGCTCAGGGGTTCAATAATAATAACAATGATAACGATAATGACAATGAATCATAATATTTACACTTTCCAGCTGATGATGAGCTAGGTACGCGCGGGGCTCAAATGGTCTGGCACTCGGCCACAATGTCATACAGTGTCCACAACTCACTCCAAAATCTGCACTCACCTTGAAGTGGGGCTCAACGGTCCGGCACTTGTCACTATATCATGCAGCATCCAAATGTCACTCAAGACTCTGCACTCACCTTGAAGTGGCGCTCAATTCTGAGCAGCATGTCCTCCAGCTCCTGCCTAGCGCGTGCTTCCACCTTCAGCTGCTCAGCCTGCTTGATACGCTGTGCCTCCAGCTGTGCCAGGATGTCCTCCTTGCCAGGGATCTTTGTTGTGCCCTTACGTACAGAGCTGCTAGCTGCCTTCACACCTGAGGCGGCATGGTCATTGTGGGCAGTCAATGAGCGCATTACAATAATAATAATGATAATAAAATTGTTTTCCAGCTCATGATGAGCTAGATATGTGCAGGACAAGTCTTGCATGATGATTGGCTCATGTCTGGGGTTCATGATAGCTCTTGTGCATACAGCTGGTGGATGCTTGCACAAGGTGGTGCTGAACATGGCGTGTAACATGTGTATAGCTAGGTGAGTTCTTGCTTAGATCATCACTCATGGGAAGCAGAGAGTTGATTGCAAATGCAAAGGAACCCCTTGTTATGAGAGGCTTGCCCTTGTCAAGCCATGCTGCTAGTACTGTGTACAGCCAATGAGACACACTCTGCAGCCACCCGGGCAGCAGAACACAAAGCAAGCACCAATGATGGCATCGCGCAGTGTGGCTTGTTGCCCTTGAGATGCTCAGCTTGAGGTAACATTGCTTATGCGCAAGAAGGATGTTTCCTGAATTCCAGAGCAGTTTCTTTTTATAGGTGGAGGCACCTCTTGTTGGCTTGACAGCCCCTCCAACAGCTGCAGCTGCAGGTTCCTCAGCAGTTGATATGGCAGGTGCTGCAGGGAAGTCTGGCTGAGCAGCTGACTCATCTTCGCTTGTGCTGGCAAGCGCAGCATCATCAAAGTCACGGGTCTGAGCATTCAAAGCTGCAAAAGCTGCTGCGTCTGCATTTGTGTATGACACCTGTGTGTCAAAGGGTGCAGGCAAGCTGTCAGTCTGCATATCTTGTGAGTCATAGGGTAAGGTAGGACTGGCTGACAGATCCAGGTTGGGTTCAGGTGCCCTAAAACTGGACTGGATCTCAGGTGTGACTGCTATGGCTGCAGGTGACGGAAACGCTGCGGTTGGGATTGCAGCTGCTGGTTGGGCATCCTGAGCTGCCTCTCGCCTTGCTGTGTCTGCTGCCTCTTGCTTTGCTGCTGCATCTGCTGCAGATTGCTGCAAGCGTGCTCGGACCCCTTTTGGGGGTACATTCGCTGCAGCAGGCGCTGGCCTTGGCGACGCCTCTGCTTTTTGCTTGGCTGCATTTGGCCTGATGGCTGCTGCAGGCTCATCTTCTGACTGAGCGTCAGAGTCTGATTCAGAGCCTGAGGCATCTTCAGAGTCATCCTCTTTTGCCTGTCTTGCAGGCTTGGGGGCCTGCAAGCACACTTACAAGAATTAAACGCCGTACAGTCTAGCTTGTCCCGGCACGCTGCCAGGCGTTGAAGGCAGAGTAATACAGCTAAAAGCACAACATTTCTCGGATCTAGGAGTATGGCTGTAGTGCCGTCACTTCTTGGTGTGAAAATGCTGGGTGAGCCACAAGCATGAAAGGTTACCATGCCGCCGTCTTGTTCACCGAACACTCGCGCGCGACCAGGCTACTGAGCCTTGATAATCCACAAAAGGGTCTGAGCTTCCGGTGATGTAAGCTGTGGCCCGCTCAACATCAGCATCTCTGCGCTGGTGTGTTCCGGGAAAGGATCACACTGGCAAGCACTGATTCCGGGCTTCGAATGTCAGCAAGCCTGGCTGTGAGCGTTTCATCATGAGGTTCCAGGATGATGACTGATGCCTCCTGATGACTCAAGCAGTGGTCAAGTGTGCCTTGCCAACAGTAGAGCGCTTTGCTTCGTTCAGCCAACACCTGCACTGTCTCCGAGACCACACCATGCGGCGTGTAAAAGCATTAGTATAGCTCGCAACTAGGTGCTGATCTTGGACCTAAAACTGCGGGTACCGAAATCCTGTAATGCATACACACCTCTCCTCGCCACTGTCGTGCAAGGTCGCAGGGCCCAGCGGGCTACATGACAAGCAATGTTCAATTTTGTTTTGTACCCGGAGGGCAAGGGGAGGACGAACAAATTCTAGCAATAACGGTGCAGGTGAAGGGATTACTGCATGCAGCTGCAGCCTTGCTCAGCATAGCTTTGGCCACAAGACGCGTGCATCCAACCCAATGTGTACTTGCAGGTGTACCGAAGCCTCCAGGCAACAATGTACCTAAAGCTGAAGAGCAATGGCAGGATTTGGCCTTTCCAACGTATTTGCAGAGCGAGGTTGACGATTTTTGTCAGGACTGGGATGAAGCTTTGCAGGTAACACTACAAGCAAATGAGTCTTCACCATTCTGATCTCTGGCACCTGCTCTGCTTGTGAGAGATGAGCACAAGTGTGTTTGTAGCTGGAAGAACGTCGGCAGTCGGATGCTTCTCACAAAGACGTGACAAAGAAGTCTAGGCGAGCAGTCACTCAAGAGAACCCTGTCTGGCAAGCTATCAGGTCTGCTTCACCTGCGTTTCTGCCTGTGTGTGACCACACTTCTGGAAGCACACATTGTTACTCTTGATGTCTGCTTGAGGCCCTGGACATGATGACTATCATGGCTGCGGTCCTCACAACATCATGTGTTATGCAAGACAGCACCTCGCAGCAGACCAATACCCACAATCGTAGACCAAAGCACTCCTCAGTTGCCTGCAGTGCAACTTCAAGCACACTTGCCATCGACATCAGGTTGCAACAGTCAGTCTCACACGATGGGCAACATCTCAATCTCAAAATCACAAACAAGCCAGTCTGTGCACAGGAAGGAAGCTGCAAAGGACGCAGCACAAGAGCCCATTCTGAGCAGCTTCCTGTATGCGTCTGTCCTATCGCATGACTCTTTTGAGATGGCTCTTGCGGCCATTCTAGCCAACAGGCTGAGTGACCCTACAATGATGGCAACTGAGCTCATTGACATCTTTCACAGGTGACTGCGTCCTTGTGACACACAACTGCTCATCTGCACAGGGTGGTGTTTTGTCACAAGTCAGAGTATGCTTGATTGTGTGTGCAATCCAGACAGTGATGTCAAGTCAAGGGTGCACTCAAGATTGCACAATCTGTTTCTGGTCAACAGCACAGTATGGCACAACTCTTCAAAATGTTTTCTTCTCAACGCAACAATTTTGCTGTGAGCTGCATTCTGTATCTTCACATGCAGCTGAATACGTCTTCATGTCATCTGCATGAGTAAAATCTGCCTTCACCTGCATGTTCCAATGTGACAAATATCAACATCGCGCAATGCCATTATGCTCATGCTGCAGCGTGCTGAGGTGTTGCCAAGAGGTAGAGCAAGCGGCGCTGGCAGACGTGATAGCAGTGCGTGAGCGAGACCCTGCATGCACAGCTTACAGCTCAGCCCTGCTGTACTACAAGGGCTATCATGCCTTGCAAACCCACAGGATAGCTCATGGCCTGTGGCAAAGGGGCCAGAAAGTGCTGGCCAGAAGTCTTCAGGTGACAGACTGGCTGTGCTTGATGCTCATTCACTATATACAAATGTGAAAGGGAAAAAAAGAAAAGACTACATCTTTTGGTGTTGATTAGGTAACCTAATTTAGGTTGAGAAGCCAGGTATTATTACGGGCTGTCCAGGACATGCAAATGTGTGAAGACATGCTGTCTGGCAGTCGTGTGAGTCTGACACAATGCATGCAAACTTGGTCATGCAACTCATCTAACAATAATACTGTCAGCTAGGTGCATGCCTGTGCACCCTGGATGCCAGCTAGGCTACTGAAGTTGGCCTTTGAACAATGCAATCGCGTGAGCACCTCAGTGGCCAAGTGCCGTAGCTTAGCTGGCACTCAGGATGCACATTTGTGTGTCTGGCTAACAGATGTGGTGAGATGAGTTGGGCAACCACCAAGCTTGCCTGTGTGCTGTGTTTGCATGAGGCTATACGGTTGTCAGACAGCAAGGCTTCTCATACACGTCAGCTGTGAATGTGGGCATTGTTCCAGTTGGAGTTGCTGTAGCACGCCTGCAATGCTGTGCATCATGCAAAATCACCTGCTGAGCAGAAATGCTCAAGTACGCCTTCAGTGCTGTGCTTTGTGTGAAAGGTATGCTGCGCGGAGAGAGCCGTAGTGTATCAAGTGTGTAGCAGATATGGCTGTATATCATGCTGCGGAAATAGATCAGGCAAAACATACAGAAATCATGAAAAACCAATAAAGGGCTTTCATAAGACACACCTGTGGTTTGTCAAGTGTATAGGCAACACGTCTGCATATCATGCTGAAATCTGTGGTGTCTTGCTGCAGTATCGCTGCACACAGACTCTGGCAGTGGACATACATCCAGCAGCCACAATAGGCAAGGGAGTCTTGCTGGACCATGGCACTGGCCTTGTCATTGGAGAAACTGCAGTCGTGGGCAACAATGTGTCCATCTTGCACAATGTCACTTTGGGAGGTGCGTCTACAATGCAAGATTCTGATTTGAAGCAGCATGACAGACATGCTGCAGCCCTGTCCATGCTGAGTCTGTGAGACTGTATGTTTGCTTCTGTTGTCTGAGATGACTGTGAGTGGCAAACTGATTGAGCACTGTTGTTGTGGTTAAGACAGTCTCTCAGGCGTAAATTTGCTTTCTTGCTCTCAGTCAGAGTGACACGAGGCAAGCCTGCAAACACGTCAAGGCATTCAAGTCTCGAGCGACTGCATGTAGATGCAGGTCACTTGCTGCATGTTAATAACACCAGTTAAGGTATTGCCACCACACCATACTTCACCATACTCCTGGGCAGCCCGGCATAATGCTTGGCTGCTCATTAAGCTGACGCCAAAAGTCTTTTCCTTTCTTTGCTACTGTACCATTCTACACTCTGGTGTTACACATGCTGTGTTTTTACAGGCACCGGCAAGGAGGTGGGCGACAGGCACCCCAAAGTGAATGACAATGTGCTGATTGGAGCCAATGCAACAATCCTAGGCAACATCACCATAGGCAAGGGGGCCCAGGTGGCAGCAGGCTCCCTGGTACTGAAGGACGTGCCCCCCCGGACAATGGTGGCGGGCTCCCCAGCCAAGGAGGTGGGAAAAGTCACTGGTGAGTCATCAAGGTGGAAGATTTTGATGCGCTTGCTGTTGTTGAGAAGACTTGCGTGATCTGTGCGATGCTGCAAAGCATGCACGGCGTTAGCTAAGTAAGATGCAAGCTGTCAGCACAATCTCAATGTGCCAATACAATATGTATTGGTGTGTCGTGTATTTCTCCAGACATGGTCTGCTTGGCACGAAGGGAAAAGTTGGCGCCAAGCTGGGGCCAGTTGTTTGATTGTGCTGTGGCACCAAATTCTGTGCTGTTCACGTCAACAAATGCGCTTCATGCTGTCAACAGCTGCATCTGTATGCTGTTCCTTTCACTTAGCGCAAACTGCAATATGTTGCTAATGTTGGCTCACCAGTCTCATTATGTTGTTATCTAAGCCAATCACTCAGCAGTACGCTGCTCAAGACAGCTAGGAGTTCTAGCCTAGGACTGACAGCACAGGAAGCTGCTGTCTGATGAACACTGTACGCAGTACACAGCCTGCTGGCTCATCCAAATGGCAGATGATCTCAGGGGTTTTCCAGATTCAGGTGCAAAATTCTTTGCCACGCTGACTCTGGCGACTTGACATTCTGCAGGCAACCCTGCTTTGAAGATGCAGCACTGGATGAAGAACCAGCTGGTGAAGGAGTCCTATGCTGAGAAGTGGGAAGATATCGTGCGCTCAGGCAACACTCACTCACCGCCTCAGGGCACTGAGTCCGAGACATGCTTGCCAGCAGAGTTTGGCACCAAAGACAAGGTTCCCGCCGAAGGCATGGCGCCGATGGGGCTGTCAGACTATGCTGATGGCTCCCAGTGGACACAGCGGGATGGGGAGTTGGAGAGGCGGGAAAACGGCCAGGCCCCAGATTCAAACTCAAATTCGAATTTGAACTCAAATTCAAATTCCAGCTCAGACAGTAGTGGCAAGACTGCCAGTGCACAGGATGGAGGCTTTGTCGGCGGGGATGGTGCATCTCTGGATGGCGCTGCCAGACCAAACAACAGCAGTGCAAGCAATCAGGCTCCTTCTAATGGAGTAACCTCTGCTGAGAATACTCACTTGTCCAGTACTGAAGTCCAGGGGCACTTGCAGAACCAACCCCAGGGCTCAGGGCAGTTGCCTAGTCAAGCACCGGTACAGTCATCCAGCAAACAGAATGGTGCTGCACCGCCTACTGATGCTGGCCGTCTGTCATCAGGTAGTAATGGCGCCAGCTCATCTGGGAGTGACAGCATTGTGGCGCCAAGCGACTCAGACTGGTGGCGGGAAATCACAGAAGCCAGCAAAAGGTCTGATTGCAAGGACGCTGCTTCTGCCTTGAAGCCAAAACAAGATCAGCCCAAGCCAAGCAGGCGGCAAGTTGATGACTCACCTGCAAAGGCTCAGGCAGAGCAGGACATTTTTGGCGGGAAAGCTCACGATCCAGACAGTCAGTCAAACAGCTCAAGGCAGAACGGAGCCTCCTCGTCTTCGTCTTCCAAGCCTGCCAGCAGAAGCTCTTCTTCTTCTCCCCATTCCGCTTCTTCCTCTGACTCTTCGTCTTCCAAAGGTCTGTCAGTGCAGACGCCCCAGGCTTCAGCAAACAGCAGCATGGCTGAGCCACAAAGCCAACAAGAGGCAGCAGAGATGAAGAAGAAGACGCAGGAGGTCAGAGAACTTGCTGACAAGATTGAAGGCCAGGAAGCTGGAACAGGTCAAAAGGTGGGTTCTCCTGATGGTGTCCCTCCGGGCTGATGCCTGACGGGGCTCACGTTGTAATCTCTGAAAAGCGTACACTTTTCTTTTCTTTTCAAGTTGATGTCACACCATTTAGCTGTTTGTCATTGCAGCTATGTTGCTGCTTTCAGGTACGCAGACCCTATTACTCATTCTTTGGTCTGCAAAACACTTTGTCAACTGTTGTCCAGGCATGCATAGCTGCATTTCATGATGATGTGCAGTCTCTTGACTTGCACTACTCATATGTCAAGTGCCGCAAACATCTGCTGAAGCTGATGTTGTGAATAAAAAATGCTGCAGTCAAAGGCCGATGCTCCTCTGGTGATGTCATATGCTTTGAGCCAATTGTCATACACAATGTGCCACATGCTTTTGTGCGACGTATCATGTGTTTTCGTTCTATATGTTACGTGTGTGGTATGTTATGCTGACTGTTGGTGTTGCTGCATCAGGCACAAGTGCCTTCAGACGGCAAGCAGTCGTCAAAGCAGCAGCCTGAGGCTTCAGACTTTGAGTACTGGATTTGACGCCATCTGTGGAGGTTTTGTTCCATCAATTCAAACCCAGCACACACACTCAGAATGTAATGATCCCTGCCGTGTCATGGCAATGTGATCAAAGTTCAGTTTGTAATTATAGACAGAGTTGCACTGCTGGTGATGGTGTGGAGCTGCTTTGCACAAGTGTCAGCGAGGCGTCATGTTGCAGCTTTCACGGCTGCTGTTTTTGAGTGCCTTTGCAGTGTACAACTGCTGAATGGAGCAGTTGTTTCTTTTCTTTTGAATTTTACAGCATCACATTCTCCTGCTTTTGAGCTGTGTCCTGTTGACCTTGGTGTATAAACAAAGTTGCAGCTCATGCCGCTGTTGGTTTTTGTCTGTTGCTGTGCAGCAGGTGAATCACATCATTCTTGAAGCACTTGCTGAGCATCTAGCATGTAAGGTGCGGAGCTTAGTGGGACGCAGCAAGCGCAAAGATAACAAGCAGAGTCATCACCATTGCAAAGCAGTAGTAACATCTGGTTTGGTCAAGCAAGACATTACAGTAGTCAGTGACGCTTCCTAGACCTAGACTAGATCAGCATAGTGTCTACACAAGATATAAGGCATAAACCGTAGCTTTGCAATCATGGTCTGCAATTATCAACCGTACTTGTACATGCCGCTGTACAGTCATGCAATTGAAGCATTTGTTGCTGCCACAATACAGCATCTGTGCATATGAGGCAGACATGCAGCATGGATTACTATTTGGCTGCAGAGATCCTTGTACAGCCATGAATTTCACACACGTGCCAACATCTACCAGGTATGCCTGCAGCATGTGGAGATGACTTCAAAAGTTTCACTGTAATTGATGTGTGTTTGTTTCTCTACGCAGCATGCTGGATCAGTCTGCAGGAAACAAGAACTCTTCAAACAACCTGATGTAAGATCATCATTGCTGTCATGTGTGCAACATCCAGTAATTTATGTACTGCAATAGATGGAGCAGCAGATCTGATCAAGAGTTCTGCAGGTTATTGCACAGTACTACTACTACAAAAAGCGAAACACTAGTCTACAGCCTACACAAACAGACATGGCATGTAAGCCAATGCCATTTGACCAGACACATCAGAGCCTTAGCCTAAACTACATGTATACAAACAGCAATCTATGAATTACATAGTACCTGGCAGGGTCATTCTTTAGTCCGACCACAATATGACCTTTGGAAGCAGAACAATTGGAAGCAGTGTGTCACAAACGCGCATGCTTCAGCACAGTCATCTGTCAGTGCCGTCCAAAACATTGTAAAATACTTGAAAACAGTCAGTCATAAGCATAGCCAGAATGATGCGTGCATCAGAAGCTGTTATGAAAAAGCCCTCTGATTGCTTGACACACTGAGAAGCTACATGATAATGCCGTTCCTTCTGAACTGTGAAATATAATCTCTAGCTCGCAGGTCTGCAAATGCAGCTTGAGCTCTGCGCAGGTGCTCAGACTGGCTTGGGGATGCAGGCAACACATCAGTAGCTGAACTTGGAACCCTGGTTGGAGACAAATGCAATGGCCTTGCGTCTGTGACAGCAGCTGGGTCCCGAGAGACAGAGGCTGACTCAGCTGTAGAAGAAGAAGCTAATGCATTCTCGTCAACCCTTGAATCAAGCCTGAGAGGTGCTAGCAGACCCAAGCCAACCCTAGATGCTATAGAGGAGCTAGCAGCACCTGGGGAGGTAGGTGACCCGCCCCCATCACCAATTCCAGGAGCCATGGGGGTTTCAGATGGGTTATGCTGCTCTGCTTGGTTTCTGACCATGATAGTATGCATGATTGATTGGATAAACTCTGTAGAGCGCCCCCTGCCATGCAAAGCATGCTCATTGGCTGTGGTTTGACGACGCTGCCTGGCATTATCTTGGTCCCTTGATGTTGATCTGACAGGAGAAGTGGGGTGGTATGTGATCACAGCTGAGCTGTCTGAAAGCTGCGCTGCTTGTTTAGGGTGTCTGGCCTGAATGGCATTCCACATGGCAACATTTCTGCCAAAGACGCAGCCTGCATTGCAACATAAAACATACACCAAATTATGCTATAAATATGCGGCACAATTGCGAGTAGACACGGAAAAGTATTCGCAACAATCTGGTGCTGCAGTGACATGTCTATAAAGACTTCAGTCTCCAAGACTGAAAGGCAGCTTACCCCGGAACACAGAGACACGGCAGAACGGACAAGTGGCTTGACGTCCTAACAACTGTTGCAGACAGTCGCCGCAGACCGTGTGACCTGTGAACACAGGGAGCTGGTACAAGCGAGGCGTAAACCCCCTGAGTCGTCAAGCAGTTTCAAAAGCCAGCTCACCACAAGGCAGGCTAAATGGACAGCAGACTTCCTCATAACACACTCCACAACTCCAGTTCTCCTCTCTGCACACCACAACTGTGTCGGAGAGGCTACGGCAGAGCCAAACAAGCTAAGACATGCCTGCAGCATGAGCGTACTTGCTGGCCGATACAGTGGTCCCACCACCTCTGCAAGAGCCGCAACACACTTTGTCGTTCAACTCAAAGTCTGACGACGATCGCGCTTGGGCAAGCTCGACCCGCGGCGCTGCAGGTGTTGAGACTTTGGCGCGGTCAGTGGCCAGCACTCTGGCTAATCTCATGACCTATCGCTCTCATCACTATTTGGCATGCATTAGACCTTCTTCGCAGCCTCGCGCACGACTGCTGTGCTCCAGGAGCCTGACGACAGCGTACTTTGCAAGGCGCAAAGGTGACAAGCCAGTCCACGTTTCAAAGCGCTTTCATATTGCCACCTTGGCGCCACGGGACTCCATGTGACATGCCGAGTTCAGATGCTCGAATGCTGGGCCTAAACAGGCAGCCTAGTATCGAGGCAAGCAAAGCATAGCAGGTCCCAATGAACGCACGAGATCAACTGGAAGCCGGCAGGTACAAATGCAATTGTTCCAGTACCATACGCTGTAAAAGTCATGGCAAAAGTGATGCAATGCGAATCAGTGGTTGCACATGTCGAAGATGTGTCTACGCAGTATTGTTGCAGGATTGATCAGCGGTAGCTTGGCTTGTGGCCGTCAGCTGAGCGTTCAGTTTTCTTGATACAAAATGGTCAAGGTACTGCCTTAGGCCTTCTTTTTGCCGATGCACACGCGTTCCTTGACGCAGCAGCCGGGATCGACAAATGCATGCCGTCGGGTCGAGCCAACTTGTCAGTGTTTGTTGCAGAAGCCTGCTGGGACGCTCCCTGTCAGAAAGCACAAGTTTAGTTCGACACCATCAACAGGGCAGGCCATTACCAAGTTTTTTGATAAGAAAGAGGAACAGGTACTCGAACCCAAACTACAGCAGCTTGTACATCAGTGGTGCAGCACTGCATGTCAGCATCCCTGCTTGGCTTATGGCGTCGGGTGCCTGGTGCAGGCACGTCTGCAGCAACAGCTAGCAAAGCCAAGACCCGCAGGACCTCCACCGACGTTTTCAGGTCACTCTGCTGTGTCTAGAGCACAAGCAACACATGCAGCACCAGCTGCTGCCACCGTCACGAGTGCAGTACCAAGTTCAGTGTCTGGTGGCCAGCCTGCTGTTATACACATCACAAGCGCTGCACCATCTCATGTGCAGCCACAGAAGAAAACACACGGAGAGTCAGATGTGCCAGTTATTCGGCTCCCAGCTGCCCCGCACCAAAGCAGCAAACATGTCCAACAGCAGCCTGTGCCTGAAAAAGGCCCCATAGATCATTCTGCTGCTGTGAATGATGCACCTGGAGATGTTTTTGCAGCCAATGTGTCTGCTGTTGGCGTCAAGCCTCCAAGGCAAAAGAGCGCCACACAGCCCTCCCTAGAGTTTGTAAGTACTGTGCACATCAGGCTCTCAGCCAATGCCTTGACATCAGGCAGGTTGATGTGTTTGCGTTCAGCAGTAAGACATGCAGGCTTGTACTTTTGTGTTGAGATGTATGGCGCAATGTCACTGCAAACACACCCCTTCCACTCATGTGAAGTTGATGCCCACCTAGCTTCCAGAGACAATAGTTACACATAGATGCTGAGTGGGGGTCAACTTCATCTGGGTGGAAGGGGTGTATTTGCAGTGACGTTGCGCCAGATATCTCGTGATTCAATAGTTACATCTGGCTCTTACAAATGCTGCCACAAGCAGCCCGCAAAGCTAATTTGCCGGCTCACAGGAAGCAGTCTGCTTGCAGATGATGATGAGCCAGGATGACGATGGCTGCTGCATCAAGTGGCAAGCATCCCCTCAGCACCTCAACCTTACGATACCAAGTCAGGTATGCCACCCATAAAGCGTTCCTGTGGGCTGATCACCCCTGTAGGCGGATCATCAGTACTACAGTCTTGTGAGTAGTATCAAATGCTAAGAGCGCTGTGACCAGCTGATTTACCTGGCGTTCTCAAGTCAGTGATGCATGTTGGATCAGGCTGCAGAGGTTGCTGCTGTTATGCGTTCTTGTCCGGTGTGCAGGGAGGTTTGGTCTCTGATGCCCTGCCAAATCAGGATGTGACAGCCATGAAGCAGCGTCTAGCCAATGCTGTTCAGAAGACTTTTGTGGGCTCGGCTGAGTCCTCAAAGCACTCTCAGTCATCTGAGGTGCGAGACACCCTTTTGGATGATCTGCTGGCTCTGCCGCCTCCTCAGCACAGCAGGTGAGCCATTTTGCAGGTTCACTGTCATTCCTGGACAGGGCATTGCATTAGGGCCATTGCTGCATTCTTGCAATGCATCTCACAGAGAACATCAGCACGCTTGTAGATGCACTATTTTACATATGATGGCTGTAACATCCTGGCTGCTCCTACTTCTGTTCACATGTCGTTCTTGACCCTTCGACCCTGCTGTAGACTATGCAAGATGTTTGTCACTCTGTTTGCATGCCACCAAGCTGAGAGCACAGTGTGGCTGCGCATGGGCTGCATAACATGACTTGAGACCCAGCTTGGGCGCTGTAGGCTGCAGAAAGTGACCAGCCTAGACAGATTGGGCACCAAGGTGCTGTCTCCGACCAACAACAGCAATTTGGGCACTGGGTCAGGCACCCCAAGGTCAGCCACCAAGACCCCCGGCACAGCTGGCAGGGGGTCTTCTGAAGGGCCCAGAAAGCGAGTCACCTTTGGCATGGATCCTGAAAGTGGGACACCTAGCAGCATGAAGACAGGCAGTGTGTTCAAGAAGAGAAGAAGGTTGCACCAGGCAAGATGCTTGGCCTATCACATCACTCACTGCTTTGTATTTTACTTTGGTGCCAGTAAAGCATGACTCAGTAGCTGCGAGACAGAGCATATCAAGTATCGGAACAGTCTGTTGGCACTCAACTAAACATGCACAGCAGTCAACATCATGCTTCATACACCTGCCCCTTTGAATTAACTTGTGTGATCCTTCTTTGCCATGATGTCATTGCCTCTTCATCTGGACATGCCAAGAGCTCATTTTTGGGCACAGCCAGTGTTGGCCCTGCTATGCTTTGTGCGTCACTCCTTTGCTGATCTTCTTGTCCACAGGATGACTTGTACACATGATGGCTTGTGTGTGCAGGTCAATGAGAATTTCTCTGGTACCGGAGGCAAACGTTCTGGGGGGCGCAAACGCAACAGTACCCTCATAGACCTCCTGGACAAGGTGAGTCTCTTCCGAGTCATGCTTGATATGGTTCACCTGGGTTCAAAAGTCTGTTCTGCACCTGCCGCAAAAGACATACTTGCAGTCTCTTTGCATAGCAAGCCACATGAACAAACCAGGACTCTGTTGCAATGTTTGGCAAGCATCTTTGCATCAGACATAGCCAAGGTCAATTTGCACTCCCTGTCTTGTCTTCTTTCACACTGTTGTCGTTGCACAGGCAGAAAGCATGCAGGGCTAGATACTAGCTGCTGGAATTGCTGACAATAGCTGCTGTGTTGGTGTGCCATTCATTACATTCACGGTTGCACAGGTTGAGGTCATGATAAAAAGCCGCAATGTGCGTGAGAGTCTAGGCAGTGATCCGGCCCTGCAAGGACTGCCAGCACAGCCCTCCCAAGATGCCCTGCTCTCACAGCAGCCAGCAGTGCTGCATGAGATGCAGAACAGCCAGGAGGAGGCAGCAAAGCAGCATGGGACACTAGCTGAGCCTCCATCAGCAGAGGCAGCTGATGAGGCTATGACAGAGATGGTGTGTGAACGCCACACAAGCCAAGAGGCTGCAAAGCATCAGCTAGCACCTGCTGGACCTCAAGAATCAGACATGGGTGCCGATTCTGAGCAGCCAAAACCCCAGCTTGACCAACCTGCTGATGACATGCAGTGCAGTCAGGACCTAGCAGAGTCTGCTGATAAGGCTACTGGCATGTCATCAGACGCCCTCAACAGCAATGAGCGACCCCCCACATCTGTGGCACAAGCAACGTCCAGTCAGCGTGTTGGTAGTCAGCAAGCGGCATCTGCATCTTGTGATGACAATCAGCAAAGGGCGCCACACAAGGCATTCCATGAGCAAGCTGAGCCAGTCGCAGCTGCACAAGCACATACTGGAACAGTGGCTGCTGCATGTCATGTCAACAGCTCCTCAGGCGTGCTGGCTCAGGACTTTCTTGATGACCTGGATCCTGACACAGCAGAACAGCTTGCTGAAGTTGAAAGGGCAGCGCAGCTCACTGTGGTGACGCAGCATGCACAGCAGGCACAGCGTCACCAGCCACCCCAGCAGGAGACTGTTCTGACTACAGGTGCCGCTGATGTTTCTGCACCAAACATTGGCGCAGATCTGCCTCAGCAGAACGCTGCTGCATCACAGCGTGTTGCCCAGCAGCAAAGCATGCCTGAGTCTGCACAGCAGAAGCCAGCTGGCAAAGCACAGCATGCTGCCACGCAGCACAGCGTGTTTGACTTTGACGACTCCTTTCCAGACTCTTTTGATTTTATGGACCAAGTGGCCCAGCTCATGGACTCTGCAGCAGCCCCTCGCCCAGCAGGGCTGCCTCAGGCTGCCCTGGCTGGCCCTGGTCCTAACTCTGCTTCTTCCTCACAAGCTGGCTCACGCCCAAACTCAGCTGGGTCCCGTCAAACACGCCCACCCTCCTGTTTCTCAGGCAACACCCCAGGGTCAAGTCCTGGTGCTTCCAGCGCAGATGCAAAGGCCCCGTCAGCACTCCAGCAGAAGAGCACTGGCGTGTACTCTCAGGAAGCTTGTGCCATGGCTGCCCATGAGGGTGTTGCAGTGATGCATGGTGGTGAGCTGACAAGCTCACGTGCCAAAAGATATGGTGAAGGTGTGCTTGCTATGGAGCCTGCAGGGCCTGCTGAGCATGCACCTCAGAAGGTATGTCTTCCTCCACACACATTTAGGGTTTAGGGTTTAGAGTAAACCCTAAAACCTAAACCCTAGGGCCTGCTGAGCATGCACCTCAAGTGGTACGTCTTCCTGCATGCTGCACTGAGATGCTAGAATGAGTAGGTAGCTGTGTGACATGGAAAGGGTACAGATCTATGTGACGTGGAAAGGGTGCGCAGCTGTGTGACAGCCCTTTGAAAGGGAGTCCACATGACAAGAGCCACGTGTGGTTTCTTGAAGCTACCTAAAACATCTCCACAATGTAGAAACGTGTTTTGACGTTTCTGACTTTAGATTTCCAGTGTAGGGATGACGTTTCTGAATTAATGTAGACGTTTCAGGATTGAAAAGAGCTGTCTGCACACAAGCTTGGGCTTGGCAAAGCTGCCTAGCATGTGCCATCTGTCTCAAAGTCAGCAATTTGCCACCATTTTTGCTGTTGCATATGGCTGACGTAGAAAGATGTTGGTTGGTGTCTGCTCTCTGCAGGCACTGCACCATTAACAATGCAGATCATCATGCAACACACTTGTGGCACAACAGCAGCTCCTGGAATGCTGGCTTGTTGTCACCTCAACCCTCACGCAATGCACCTTGTAACACAACGGTATCTCTTGGCTGCTGACTTGCATCTCACTACAACACACCTTACACCCATCTTTTGCCTCTTACGACATTCTTACAACATTCTTGCACCAATCAAGCACATCTGATGTCGCTGCTGGCCTATGCAGAGTCTGCCAAAGTTGGCCGGAGACAGGGTCCATGTCCACTATCAGGTCAAGTCTGTCCAAGAGTTCGACCATGAAAAGGAACTCCACCTAGAAGGCAGCTACACAGGCGAGCAAGTTGTGGTGCACTCGAGGGACTGCTGGTTTGACACTCCAGTGGAGCCGGGACACTCTGTGAACCTTCTTGCTGAGAAGGTGCTGGAGGGCGACGGGGCTTTGCATGCAGTCTGTAATTTTGAAGCAGGTAGGCCAGTCATGTTGATGTTAACTTGTCATGTATGCAGCTCTTTGGACATGTCATGACCTAGCTGCATGTTGCAGGCAGGCTGATTTTGCACCTAGATGTACTGCTGTCAGGACCTAGCATATCCAGCAGTCTCAAGAATTGTCTCGCTTGTGCAGATCTCAAAGGCCACAAGCCAGGCTTGGGCAGCATGAAAGAAGCCTTGTCTTGATGTTCTCTGACTTCAGCTGGCTTGGCACATGTTGACAGAGCTGTGCAGCCAAATTTCCTGATCTGCCCCTGTGTGTGTTGTGCTGTACTTGCTGCTTAAGCAAGTGGCTACATGTTGCAGGCATGGTGATTCTGCACCCAGATCTGCTGCTGTCAGGCACCAGGGTCAGTGGCAGCTTCAAGTGCAAGCGCCAGGCAGTGCTGGAAGAGCGCTTTGGCGGCAGCAGCAGTGACAAGGCGGTGGAGGGCACTCTCTTGCACGAGCTCTTCCAGGTCAGTATGCTCCTTCCCTTCTCAGAAATGAAATAAAAAGAAAGGACTGCGCCTTTTGGCGTCAATTTGGTGAGAAGCCAAGTATTATACTGAGCTTCCCAGGTCACCCCCTTCTCTCTGTCGTTGCACTGGCGTGAGTACTTGAGCATGTGCCACATTCTGATGTCTACAACAGAGTGTGACAGGTGTTCCTCCCTTCTGATGCTGCTGCTGCTGATGCTGCTGCTGCAAGATGTTGTTGCACGGCGCTGCTGCACTGCTTTTGAGCGGTTGCAGACAAAGCTCCTGCTGTTGCATGTTGTTGACTGCTGGACACAAGGCCTCCTGCTGGACACTCATTGCATTGGCATCAGTGCTTGAGCGTGTGCCACACGGTGCTGTCTACAACAGAGCGTGAATGGTGTGCCTCTCTGTTTGCGACAGCAGACTGACCCAAAACCACTCGAGGTTCTTGTCAAGCAATGGCAGGCCCAAAAATCCTATGTTGCATGCATTTGTCAGGAGTATGTTGCTGCTGCATGTGGTTTGTGATGTTACCCCATCACGCACAATGCAAAAGGTAGGTCCTGCGAGGCATGCTGTCACCACATTCCTGCTATGCTGCACACCATTTGCTTTGCTGAGCATAGTACGAAGTCACTCAACTGCGTCTAGTCACAAAGCATATGCAGGTGTTGATGTCACCACCCTCAGATTGTATCCGCACGATGCATTCTCAAGTTCTAGAGCAACCTGCCACTCATGATCAAGCACACACCTTGATGGTGGTGCCTGCCTTGACAGCGAAGACAATAGGTCAAACGGACACCATCGCTTCTCTGGCTGCAGGTGGCATTGACAAAGCGTATCACCAGCAGGGCCCGGCTTGAAGATGTGGCACGTGCTGTCATTGCTGCCGCCACAGATAAGCTGCTAGAAGTGGGCTTAGATGAGCACAAGGTCAGGCCTCGCCAACGCCTGATGTGCAGCATTTGCTTGACTCCAACTGTGTTGCATATGGTGTGCTGCACATGGGTCCCTTGAACCCCTTGACACGGTGGCCTCTGGTCATGCTGTGCACAGTTACACACACAAGCAGTGCTCAGTGATATCCAGCCTGTCCTGTCGACACGTTTGCTGCCCATCAAGCATGCTGCAACCAGTCCAAGGAAAAGAAAGGGGTATGATGTACCAGTATATGCTGCACAGAAGGGCGTGCAATCACTTGATGGCCAACAAAAGGCTGCACCCAATTGTCTCCAGCATGTGCAGCTGCCCACAATTGATCATGCTACCATGCACAGCAGGCACAGAAGGCATGTGTCATCATCAACAACCTCAGCGCCTGCATCCTGTGACTTGTGTGTGCTTTTGCCACAGGCAATGGCAAGATTGCAGCAAGCCATGTCTAGCATGCTCAGCTGGGTCCAGCGCTTCTTGAGAGCCCAGCCTGCTCAGAATGCCACAGTGGAGGTGGGGCCTGGGGAGGGGGTAGGGCGGGGGAAGGTCCAGCCCATGTGCGTCCGCCAGGTGGCAGATATTGAGGAAAATGTGTGGGCGCCCAGATATGGCTTGAAGGGGATGATTGATGCTTCACTAGCTGTTGGCTTCCAACCTCAGGTGAATCAGTTTTCAGCTTTAGTCCTTTGGAGCAGCAGTCTATACAGCAGCAGAGCTTCATTGTTTGACTCCACAAACTTGGAGCATGACAGTGCAGTGTTACGTGAGGCGGCACTGACACCTCACTCTTCATATTGATACATCATGCGTACTACGTAGTATACACAGGGATGCATAGTGATATTGCAGCATTCAATGTATCACAGCATTCAGTGTGTCACAAGCAATCGTATGTAGCGTATATGACATGGATCATTGATATGCTATGCTATGCAATGGAATGACATGGTGTGCCAGCTGTCCATCCACTGTGACCTAGTGACACCAGCATTTTGCTTTGGCCTTGTTGCAAGTAGCATTGCGTCCTAACAAATGAGCAGACTTCAGTGCTGTAGTGTATTCACTGATTAAATTTGTTGAGGGCTGTGTGCAACAGGGCAATGGCCCCAGGCAGAAGAGCTGGATGCAGAGTGCAGGCCAGCCCCAGCAAGGGCCAAATCAGGAGGGCTCTGTGATGGTGCCCTTAGAGTTCAAGACGGGCAAGCCCCACATCAGCCACAGGGCACAGGTACAGCCATCTGCATTCCAGTACTGCATTGTAAATAACAGTTGTTTCTGTCCGCCATCAAACATGTGTCTTCCCCTAGGGCCAGTCATGTACCACCCTGTGCAGTTTCCTGTATGAAGTCTGCTTTTGGCAGTCAGCATACCAGCACTAAGTTCACTTGATGTGGTCTCCATCAGATTTAACAAGATCATGCCAGCTAATGACAGCCATCTGTAACTGCTTGTCTGATCAAGCACCCCTCCAATGTGAGCATTCACATCAACAGCATATCCTGGTGAATCGTTAGCTGAGCTGTTTCATGAAGATGGGACAAACACACCTGTGCTCACATTCTTTGCTATCCAGGTCTCGCTCTACCTGCTGCTGATGCAAGAGCGCTATGGTCAACTCATAGAGTCAGGCCTGCTATGGTACCTGGGATCACTCAGTCCCCAGCAGGTCAGGATGGTCCCACAAGAGATACAGGCCCTCATCATGCACCGCAACATACTGGCAGGGCATATGATGCCTGGGGTGCCCCTGCCAGAGGTGATCAGGGAGCCCTGGGCCTGTGACAAGTGCTTCCAGAAGGCTGCTTGTGCGCTCAGCCATAAGGTGGTTGCTGATGTCATGTACTCAAAATCATAGTTATGCCACTGCGTGGGTGGGTGAGTGGGTGAGTGAGTGAGTGAGTGAGTGAGTGAGTGAGTGAGTGAGTGAGTGAGTGAGTGAGTGAGTGAGTGATCCCTATCTGGCTACAGGTTTGTTGCTATTGAATGTAGTCAAGGGAAAGCCTGGTCTTGTGAGTCGTGATTGCAGTCCTGTGCAGGTGGTTGAGCTTTGCAGCGAAGTCTGCGTATATTCATGGCTGTTCTGCCTGCATAGTAGCCTGAGAATGAGTGCAAAGTGGATACCAGTAGTTGATGATGATGCAAAACGCTGCAGCCGCTCCCTCAATGGCTGCAGATAGCCTACACATGAACACAATGTTGACATCAGTAGCTGATGGTATAGACCATTGCAGCTGTTCTTGCTTTGCTCGCAAAATAGCCTGCAAATGAGCACAGTGCAGACATTAGTAGTTGATGACGCAGACAGTCGCAGCTGCTCACTCCACAGCCACTTTGCTAGCACACTAGCCTGGCATGAAAATTTTGCAAAGTGAACATCAGTGTAACAGGGCAAAGGTACAAGGTCGTGCCAGCATGTCAGGTTGCGTATTATCCACCCTGTTACAATCAGTAGTTGGTGATGCAAACAGTCGCAGCTGCTCACTCCACAGCCGCTTTGCTAGCAAAGTAGCCTGATCACAAATCTTGCAAAGTGGACATCAGTCATTGATGATGCAGGCCTGTGAGCGAGGCAACGAGGAGAGCTCAGGTCTAGGAGAGTCCTACAATGAGCTGACCGGCCACATGACAGAGGCATCTGGTCAGTTCTTTCAGCACTGGCTGAGCCTGGTAGAGCTGGAAGAGGCTCCAGTGATGGGCAAGAGGGCAGAAATCTGGGCCACCTCAGGTTAGCCTTTCTGCCACGTGGCATTTAATCTCCATTCTGTTTCTAGACCGAGCCTCAAATTAGAAGCGGTTTCTGAATTGATTAACACATAATCTTCAAATCTTTTTTATGAGTAACGAATAATATAACTTTTTTCACTATCTTAATGATCCAACAAAGCAGTGCTATGGCCTAAATCCCTAAACCCAAATGGCTTTGTCTGTGCAAATGGTGCTTTCGTTGCGTGCCAAAGTCTTTCATCATTGCCAAAAATGAACTTTCCAAGCAAGCTGAAAAGCAGTGTTTCTATGAAATGCCCTGCGCATCCTTGTAGGAGCCAGGTTATAGAGCATGTGGTATACAGGTTTGGACAGGGAAAGAACAGGGCGGTGCATTTGTGGGCTGGTTGTTGTTCCCATTGCTGTCAGCCAATGCACAGAGCAGACTGCCAAAGCCGCCTCAGGTCAGGTGGCCAAGCACAAGCTGCTCTACAGCTTTTCCAGAGCATCCACGGCACCTGGTGGATCACAATCCAGCTGCAGCAAAGACGCTCTCAATGAGAAGGGGTTCACTGATGGAGATATGGTCATTCTTAGCATTGAAGGTGGGGCTGCTTTTATGATGTTGGCTCAAGAATGCTGTCTGCAGTAATAGTCAACATGTATTGTCCCTTCCTTCATGCAACCTGCCAGCGCAGAACTAGTGGCCGTAATGACTTGCATACACTGTGCTCTTATATCTATAGGCCCCCTTATATCTATAGGCCCTAGCAAAGAGTGCATGCATGCCTTGCAGAGCCTTGCACAACGTCTGCCTAAAACATGGCTGTGCAGACAATCAGGCGTAACTGCAATAAGGCCAAGGATCTTTACCGTCGCATTCTTGTCACAAGCTTGCTGATGGGGACTTCCTCAAATGTGATCATGCTCAGCTGTGCATATTTTGCCTTGAGCTGGTCAAAGAATGCAGCCAGCTGCTGCTTAGGTGAGCAGGCGTGTGTGCAACGGCCCATCATCTCAAGCATCTCTGCCCAAGCTGTGACACTGACAGTTGACAAACCTCTGAGGGGTTCCATGCTGACCCCTGAAGTACGATGGCGCATTGACAAGGATGAGGTGTCATCCATCTTCACAAGGATGCGCTGCAACTTGCTTGGTAAGAGACACTGTTCAACCTGCTAGGGCCACTTTCATTTCGATCACAGATTCCTCAGACAAAGCATGTACACACTGTGAACATCCCGCAAACGCACACCCTTAGCGCAGCTCTGGCAAGCCATTTTTCCTGCAGAGAGTCATGCTGCACAAACCCCTTGCCATCTGGGCTGCCTTGCATGTGACAAACCCAGTATCAACCCTGCCAAGTTTTGCAAAGCTAATTTCTGTCCATGTACCACTGCAGACCTGATGAGCCCTGCAGCAGAGAATGTCCAGCAGGCAAGGCGCCTCATTGCTGACCTAGACACCCCAGCAGAGCCCTGTCAGGCAGATGCACACCCCAACAGGGCTCCTGAGTCACCCCTCAACAATGACCAGCAAGCTGCCGTGAACAGGTATCATGCCAATCAAAGCATGCCTGACAGCTGGCCATCCCAAATCTGCTGTCTGCTGTACAAAATCTTGTACACACCTCTGCAAAGGCTGTTGGCTTCTATGCTGCCCCAATGTCTGCTGCAATATGCTGTGTCTGGTGACACTTTTTAACCTTCGTATTTTACAGGCATTCCAGCTAATCGATATTGCCAGGTACTTACAGTGCAGTGGTGGCACTATATGCTGGAAAGCTCAGAGACTCCTGGCCCCACCATGCAAGCTGTTGCTTGAAACTTTTCTCTGTCTCACACAGCTGGGTTGATCAAAGTCTCCTGTCTTCCTCCTTCTCCTTCTCCTTCTCCTCCAAACCCTGTATCATCTCTTGTCCATCCTCTTCTTGATCTTACTGCTGTGCCTCCTCTTCTTGATCCTACTGCTGTGCCTCCTCTTTTTGATTCTCCTGCTATGGCCCCTCTTCTTGATCCTCCTGCTGTGCCTCCTCTTCTTCATCCTCCTGCTGTGCCTCCTCTTCTTGATCCTCCTGCTGTGCCTCCTCTTCTTGATCCTCCTGCTATGCTGCCCTCCTGCTGTGCCTCCTCTTCTTGATCCTCCTGCTGTGCCTCCTCTTCTTGATCCTCCTGCTATGCTTCCCTCCTGCTGTGCCTCCTCTTCTTGTTCCTCCTGCTGTGTCTCCTCTTCTTCTGAGTGTTCCTTCTATTCACTTCTTCCTGTGACCCTGCAGGGTGCTCAGCACTCCAGACTACACCCTGATCCTGGGCATGCCCGGCACAGCATCCTCCTGCTGTGTCTCCTCTTCTTCTGAACGTTCCTTCCATTCACTTCTTCTAATAACCCTGCAGGGTGCTCAGCACGCCAGACTACACCCTGATCCTGGGCATGCCTGGCACAGCATCCTCCTGCTGTGTCTCCTCGTCTTCTGACTGTTCCTTCTATTCACTTCCTGTTGTGACCCTGCAGGGTGCTCAGCACGCCAGACTACACACTGATCCTGGGCATGCACGGCACATTATCCTCCTGCTGTGCCTCCTCTTCTTCTGAATGTTCCTTCTACTCACTTCTTCCTGGTGATCCTGCAGGGTGCTCAGCACGCCAGACTACACACTGATCCTGGGCATGCCCGGCACAGGCAAGACCAGCACCATTGTCCAAGCCATCAAAGGCTTACTAACTCAGGGCAGAAGCGTCCTGCTGACCTCCTACACCAACAGTGCAGTGGACAATGTCTTGCTCAAGCTGCTGCAAGAGGGGCTACCCTTCCTCAGGCTGGGCAGGCAGGAGTCTGTGCACCCCCTGCTGCAGGGGTGGACCCTAGGGGGGGAGCGCTACCCTGACACCAGTGTGAAAGCGCTGAGGCATCTGTCTGAGACTGCCCAAGTGGTGAGGCCTTGCTGTTGTGGCCTTTTCATCTGAATGTCAGACTATCTGCAGCGCATCATCAGGCTCTGTTCTGACCAGAGTTACTCCCAGCTTGGGTGGTGGTGGTTGCACATTGCCCTCACCTATGCTTTCAGACCTGTATCTTAGCTGGGTTGCAACTGGCTCCAGACCTCAGACTGTAGGGACTTTCACTACATGCAAAATGTAATTCACATGAAAGCCATGGCCCGCATTGGCTTGTTAGCACTAGTACTATTGCCTGCTCGCTCTAGGCAACTCAATGCACCATCCATGCTCTGTAGTCTGATGAGCATCAGCAGAAACTGTGTGCTGATTCACAGAAAAACTTTCCATGCCTGTGTGTGGAGAACTCCAAGACCCATTATGTTGCCATATTGTGTGCACATTTCCACAGCTGCACAACATTTGAGCATGTTGCAGGTGGCATGCACAGCTTTGGGAGTGAACCACTGCCTGCTGAAAGGGCGCACCTTTGACATGTGCATTGTGGACGAGGCTGGTCAGATGACACTGCCTGTGGCTCTTGGGCCAATTTTGCACTCCAAGTATGATGCTGTCAGCTCATGCCTATTTCAAATCACCAAATTCACCTGTACAGAAACACCCAACATGGATGCGTTTGTTTGGTTGTTTGTTGTTTCATTCATATACTCGCTCGTGCATTTGTTTTACTCGTTCATTCACTCGTTCATTCTTTCACCTATTCGTTCAATCATCCCATCCTTAATACGCTGTACAATTGTCTTCCCCTATCATCAGGTGTACACAGTCTTGAGGGGCTCCCAGCATGAGGACTGCAGTCAGTAAACCAGCAGGGACACCTCACATGTCTATTTCACAACCTTGCATGGTATACGCACGCATGCCTGTGCACTATGGCTGCTCAAGCTTGTCACCCATATTTCTAACCAGAAGGCACCCATGCAGCTTTAAGTTGCAGCTTGCTTTGGGTATGTGGCACAGCTGTTGGTGAGAGATGTCAGGCCTAGTCCTCACCTGGCCTCCCTGTCATGACCTGACAATAGGTTAGTCATCATACAGCATGTGATTGTGTCTGCTTCTGTAGGGCCTTCACCTTGGTGGGTGATCACTTTCAGCTGCCCCCCTTGGTTACCTCCAGGGCTGCAGAGGAGGGCGGCCTGGGGATCAGCCTCTTCAAGAGGCTCTGTGAAGCACATCCACAGGTGAGACTGCAAAATTTCAACAATGACCAACACACTTTAGGATGGCACCTGCACACAATTCTGCAGGGATTGAGTGCTGCGCTGTGCTTCCAGTGCATGTTTGTGAAGAGTTGCGGGCAAGTCAGATGCATGGGTGTCTGCTGCATGCTTTGACACACCGAAAGCTTGCTGTCAATGCAGCAGGCGTCGACTGCAAACAAGTGTGTTATTCCAAGCTAAATTTTGTACCATTCTGTTCTTACCCAGTTCCCTGTTCTTACAAGACAGACGTTAACTGCTCAGAGCAGCCCAGTGCTGGCACCACCAAAAGGAATTAGTCAGATTAGTCAGATGAAAAATCACACGATGATTGTGCATTGTGACTGCAGATGGTAGCCAGTCTGACCACTCAATACCGTATGGCAGAGGACATCATGCTTCTGGCCAACACCATTGTGTACAAGGGGCAGCTGCGGTGTGGGGCAGATCATGTAGCAGAAGCCATGCTTGACCTGCAGGTGGCGCCCTCACAAGTCAGTCAGCCTGACTGGCTGGTGCAGGTATCTACCTCTTCTTCCCTCTGTTTGATGACCTGTGTTTCCGACATTGCTTGATTGCGCAAAGCCAGGCTTGGCGTAGATCTTGCTGCTGAGGGATCGTGCAGGAGTTCACTTGCATTGGCTGTGGTCTTGTGCAGATTTGAGCCATCAAAGTGTGCATTGCATTGTGTCCAGCTCTGCCATGCCTGTGCTTGAACCCAGGCATGAAGCCTGCTTTGCTTGTAGGTGTTGATCCCACACAGACGAGCGCTGTTTCTAGACACAGATGGCATGCCAGCGCCTGAGGTGCGCTCTGGGGATGCTTTGAGCAATCCCAGGGAGGCAGCAGTCCTCACAGACATAGTGAAGGCTTTGGACCTTGGTAAAGTACCCCTGAGTGATGTGGGCGTGATTTCCCCATATCGTGCCCAGGTAAGCTGATGGCAGCAATGTCCTTGCTCGCTGCATGAAGCTCAATTTCTGTGTGACATCAATGAGCCAATGCACGAAGCGACCACGCGGAGCTTGCATGTTCAGTGTTTTTCAGCAAGAGGCATGTTCTTAGGGCACAAAAGGGCCTTGAAAGACCACTGGACTCTTAACATGGCTGCAGGTCCTGATGCTGCAAAGGCTTTGCAAAGACATGGCTTGGAAGGATCTTGAGGTCCTCACAGTCGACAAATGCCAGGGCAGGGACAAGGATGTAGTGCTCCTGTCTTTGGTGCGCAGCAACGAGGAGCAAAATGCTGGTAACCTTTTGAAAGACTGGAGGCGCCTGAATGTTGCCATCACCAGGGCCAAGAAGAAGCTGATTCTGATAGGCTCTCGGAAGACCCTGAGGACCATTCCTCATTTCGCTCAGCTACTAGATCTCATGACTCAGAAGCAGTGGTTGCTGACATTGCCTGCAATGTAGGCGAATGCATACATATGTACATCAAAAAATCACACACTCCATTTGACACCCAGTCTTGCAGGCATTTGACACAGCATGCATGCATATGGTGCACGCAATGCATGAATCGATCCTGGGCCAGCAACCCTCTCCGGGTGGCGAACTATTCGTAAGGCAGTCATGCAGTGCTCATTGAGGTGTTGATGCATTTTGGTATGCAGCAAACTGGATTGGGTGCGCTATTACTTATGAAATAAGCGCTGCTCAAGCCCTGCTAACATCTGAGTCTCGACGTGGAGGCTCAGCTGCATGTCTATTCAAGCCTTGTCTACATACATGAGGTGTACTTGAGGCGTACAACACCCTATTACGTAAACCGTAGTCTAATATTGGCAGCTGAGCGAAGCTGGCGCAAGCTGGCCGGCTGTCATCAACGGGGCTGTCCGAGGAAAACACGCTAGAGTGAGAGAAGCCACCTGGCAAATGCCATGCTAGCCGTTCGCCACAGGGTCTGGACGACATCGCTTGCGTTCTATCCAATCACCTACACCGCCCTTCCTGTTGCCTGTGACTGGTTGTCCAGCATTGATCGTCTTGAACCAGGGGCCACCGCCTAACCCAACGCCTGAGTAAACTTACTAGGCTAGGGGCAGAAAACAGTGGGCACGCACCTAGTCTTACTGCAGTGCTTACTGCACTGCCACTTCTGCTCGGAGGACGGCGCGATGCGGCTGTGCATCATGTGTGTGGCCGTGAGCTTGCTGTCAAGCTGCGGGCGCTTGGCCTGGGCTCAGGCTCCGTCTGCAGGTCAGTGCCGTTGAGCCTTCACACCGGGCGAGCTTGTTGCGTAGCATAGCTTTGTCATCGTGTGTTGCCCTGCAGCACCGTCTTGCAGCTCGCTTGGTTTGCCGGCAACTGCATCAACTAACGGCGCGAGCTACGTCAAGTGCCAGAGCTTTGGCGGCGCCAACTGGTGCCAGAGCAGTGCAGCTCCTGGCTGGGACGTCTGCCCTGTCATCAATGGCCAAGCTTCCCCAGCACCTGACCCAGTGCTTTCAGCCACGTCTGCTAAAGTGGTACATCACATCGGCCCAAAGCTTGCATCCGATTCGCTGACAGCCTCACAGTGTGGTGTTATCCGTCTGCCATATCGGCCTTGAGCAGTTACCTTGGTTTGCAGGTGGTAATCAGTGAATTGCAAGCTGTGAACAGTGATACTATCACCAACAGCCTTGGAAACTCCCCCAGCTGGGTGGAGCTATCGAATCCAACTTCCAGTGCAGTCAACCTGCAGGTTTGTACAATCACGTGCTTCTGACTGCAACATTCAGCCACTTTTTTGCATTCCCAGCCTTGCGTTTGCTGACGTTCTAGTCTGCAACATGCCCTGATTGCATACGACAACAGTCAGTGTGCTCACACACACTGTGTGTGACATGCACCCACAATCACACCCACACTTAAGGTGCTGACATTCTCAGTCTCTGTGCAGGGTTACAGCTTGTCAACTAGTAGCAACCAAGCGTTCAACTTTCAATTCCCCTCTGTGTCCATTCCCGCTGGAGGATACCAGCTGGTGTATGTCACTGGCAAGACAACAGCTTCTCAAGCAGGGAGTGATGTGTTGACCAGCCTGCCTTTGAGCAAGAATGGCGGCTCCGTAGTGCTTCTGGATGGTAGTGGCAACATAGCCAGTGCAGTCTCTTACCCAAGGTGAGATCCTGCCTGTTGGCCTGCTGGTGAGAATATTGCATAGAGAACATATGAAGCACCTGCACACACACCCTGCAGATCTGTCTAGGGTTTAGGTTCATGCAAAAAGCATGCTCAGTAAACCCAGAATGCACCGGGAAATAAATTCCTTGTTCAGCAGCCTCTGAGCTGGCTTGCAACCAAGTGCGTGAGTGTCCTTAAGTGCAAGCTTGCAACTTACAGCTTTGGGTGTACAGCTGTAAGTGTGCACCCAAAGCTGCTAAGAAGAATAGTACGTTCACAACAGTTGACATGTCAACTGTTGTGAGCGTACCATTCTTCTTAGCAGCTTGCCTTGCAGAATGGACTTGAGTTCAAGCACTCACAGAGCCATATGCTGTGAATACCACCTGATTGACCCAACCCGCATGTTGATTTGCATGCTGTCAGCTGTCAGCTGCAAGGGCATATGCTCACAGCCCTTACAAACGCATCCTGCCAGCTTCAGCAAGTGCGTGTACGAATTTGCCAGAATGCGTTTGTGAGGGCTGTCAGCACATTCCAATGCAGTTGACAGCATGGATTTGCAACTGTGACATGGGTCAAACCAGATGGTATTGAGTGCATACACACATGAAGTCTGATCACTTCAAATTTACTCAGCTTGCTGTCCGCTGCAGTACACCTGCTTGCAGCACCAAGACTGTGTGCAGTGCCACAGTGGTCTTCTGATGTCTGCCTTTGTGCCTGCAGCCTTGCCACATCAGACCAGTCATATGGTATAGCAACAGAGACAGTGGCTCCAGTCACAGGACCTGCCTACAGCTTACTGGACAAGGCAACACCAAAGGCTGCCAACTCTGGCCTTTCAACCTCCCTTGCAGCCAGCATCAGTGGGTGAGTATCCTGCTGTCATCAAATCACCCCTGGCACCCGTCCTGACCCCCTTTCCCTTCATCAAGGAGGCAGTCCGGATCCTACCTGCCATGAATGACCCTTCTGCCCTGGCCTGTGTCTCTTTTGCCCCCCCCCCCATCGTCTGCTTGCAGTTGCTGTGGGGCAGCTCTTGAGCCTAAACCTGCTTTTGTCCATGCTCACTGCTACTGCATGCAGTGTTAAACCACACTGCATGTTATTCAAGGGCCTCACCCAAGCTGGCAATTTTGCCATCTGGATGGCTGTGCTGCCATTTGATCCCCAGCTCACTGCATTCAAAGCAACCAGGCATTAAGCCTGGTGATGGTGGTGAAGCAGCAACACCAAATCTGGTGCTGCTGTCTCATCTCTCTTTACCATGCTCAGTGCCTGGTTGCTTCTGAGCTGTACCAAGCTTACAACATTTGAGGGATGGCTGTAGCATGCAGCAGCAACACACAGACATGCTGGGCAGCAGCAGTGTCACGGTCAGTCACTGGCTCAGGGCTGCCGCCTCAGGAGGCTCCCATTATGATCGCTGAGAAGCGTAAACTTTTCTTTTCTTTTTCTTTTCATCTCATTGTCAGTCCCTGTCTGCAGTGTGACAAACAGCCCAGATCCGAGACCCCAAGGCGGAGCTGCTATCCTTGTGACTGCCTTTGTTTTGCCCAACACGGCTGCTGTGGGCACAGTGCAGCTGACATACCTGGTCAACTATGGCAGCCCAGTCACCATTCCCATGACTGCTGCAGCAGGTATGTGCAGTTTTGCCCCGGGAACATAGCACTGCTTGATGGCATCTTTTTTTATTATGTGTGACACTGAGCGGATGATATGTTTTATGACATGCTGCACCACACATTTGAGAAATATATACCTTACAGCATGCATAGCAGGAATTTTGGTTGCAAAGCTTGACTGAAGTTTGAGCAGACCAGTCATGACAAGTGCTGCAGGACAATCTATCACCCGACTGTATGGCT
>JAABUP010001245.1_pt1 | contig 53714 bp, 81 predicted proteins | sample 5559201 | NCBI WGS metagenome assembly JAABUP01 (sample SAMN10711887, study PRJNA513373) | rock metagenome | isolation source: Antarctica rocks | place: Antarctica | reverse complement strand
CTATATACTTCCATAGCTTTGTGTTCCGTGTCTCGTCTTCCAAACATCACGTCTCGATCTCTGCAGTGGCGCAAAAGGTGAATCTCGGCAATCTTGGGGTTCGGAACGCAAGGAGGCCGAAAGAACGTTTGGGCGTCCTGGGATGTGCGACTCTCGGCGATAGTTGGCGAAAACGTGGTTTTGCCGTCGTTGTTCGATATGCGATCGTGACAATAAGTCCATACAAAATGGACAGAGCCTTCAGCTCTGGATCATACGTCAACCGTGGTTCTTGATACCACACCTCTCGTGTCTTAAGTCCACCTAATTGGGTCACAGCCCCAATACCTCTAGTGACATGTCAGAGACTCCGTGTTCCAGTCTTAGTCTGTGGCATCCCCCGATCCGATCCGTCCTCCGTGACTGGATCCGTGACATACTCTCAAGGGAAACTCAGCCTCCAAAGCTTCCTTCCAGTACACTTATAAGCTTGCCGGATCCATCCTTGCTTATACCTTTCATTCGTCGACCATCTGACGAGTTCACTAGTCCATCTGAAACAGGTCTTAGTGAACTATCGCAGTCCATCTTGTCTCTAGTGCTTCTACTTCTAGGGCCGGGTCGTGACAGTGTATCTGATATTGATTTTAGCCTTAGCCATCCCTCAGGGAGATAGATACACGCCTCTGCTGCTGATACTGCTTAGGATGACAGTGTTGAGTTGTGCGTTAGAAGGCACACCTGAATCTGCTCTGACGGCATGCCAGCGCCATGGCTTTCCAGGAGGAAACCGCAAAGAAGGCTTATTGCTGCAAGGTACTGGATCGCGCTTCGGCCTTTTGTCTTTGTGAATGGAATTTTTTGCCTGTGAATTCACTGAGCATTGTATTTACAAGTCAAAGCTGTGTATATTGCTGGATGGGCAGGATTGACCTCCGTGATACCAGTGAATAAATTGGTCCTCAGTGCTGAAAGTTGTGGTTTGATGGCGGCAACAATCATGGCTGTAGCACCACTGTGTCATCAACTCTGACATGGCGAGATTGCTTGCTGAAGTTTTGGGGACACATTGTCAAGATCAAGCTGATCGGTAAAGCTGGTCTGTTTGGGAGTTCAAGCCAAAGAAGATGGTAGAGAGAGATGAAGAAGCAAGACTCCAGTTCAAATAGCAAAAGAAACTTGAGACCGAATGACAAAGCTGGCCTCTGTAGTTCAACATTTTTCAGGGAATTAGGTATGCAGTCAAGAAGTCTGGTTTCCAAATGTCCAAAGGATGAACCTTGTTTGTTGTAGATAGATGAAGTTGTTTATGAAAGCAGGAGGGTACTTCTCTTCTGATGTTTGGTCCAGGCAGTTTAGGTGGAGGCCTTTGCGCACATATCCATGCTTCAGGAATGGGATAGAACTTCCCTGTGCAGGTAGTCTTGATGTGGCAAAAGATGAGAGCCCCTTTGTGTACAAAACCTGACGGAAGGAATCGCCTGGTGTCTTGCTGGACCTCTGTTTCTATCTTTATGCTGGCTTCATCCATACTGCTTCACCTGCTGGTCGAAGTGCCGGATATGTCATTCATGAATTGTGCCTTCCTCCAGTGACTTGAGCGGTCATGACATGCTCCAAGGCAACTGGAGGAGGCGAAAGACGACTCCGTGATGAGCCAGGATTGGAAATCACAGCGGTACTGAGTGGACCAGACCCTTGTCAGAGTCATGTTGACCATGGTTATATGATATTGATCTCAAGAAACGAAGCATCTCAAGAGCGTGCTACGGAAGTGAAGTGGCTGGGATAATGCACATGAGAAATATGGGAAGAAGCGGATGAGGATCAAGTAGTTGATTGCATGGCTTTCTGGTGTATGCCGTCTTGATTATCATACACTCCTGTCAAACAAACATTCCTCTGCGAATCCCTTCAAATCTTGACCTGTGCTTGCACAGTATCTGAATGCACCTGATCACTTAGTTGTGCTTTCATGAGTACTGTCAGATACATCCTCAGGTTTAGCGCTGGCACTGGTTTCATCAGTACTGTCAGGCATATCCTCAGATTTGGGGCTTGCGATGACTTTCTGTCCCGGAGCCCCCCCCCCACATTAGTATTTGAAAGATCATATATGCCCAATTCACAAAACACGTCCTCTTTCTGATCGCCTACCACGGTGGCACCACAACAGGCTGTGATTTTCCGGACTGTACTTGGGATTATACGACCTCCCAGCATGGGCTTGATGGTGGCATCATCAATGTAGGAGGCGATGGTATTCCGCAGGCAGTCGTAGCTTCCGGTGACATGTTCGAGAGTCGAATTGTGGGATTCACCGAAGCTCAGATCAGAGCATTTTGACATTGTTGAGTGGTCAAGTACTTTGAAATGTGAGATTTTTCTGTTGTCGCTCATGGTTGATTATGGAGGTCACAGAACGACATGTCAGATCCCTCGATCAGGCATTTCGTGACCCTTTTGCAGTAGGAAAGTTTACTCGCGCGACCGTTGTGAGGCTTAACCTTGGATTGAGAGAGTCCGCTGACGAGATATTCGACGCCTCGATCGTTGCATCGTCAAGGTTGGTGTATGATACACTGGCGTGATCGAGCACTTTGGAGTTGGTGGCCGTACCAAATTGAAATTTCGAACGATCCTTGACTTTGCAGTCGCCGAAAAATCGAGAGCCAAAAGTGTCGTAACCTTTACCGACTTGGACGTCAGGCATGTCGATAGCGACGTGCCTTCGAGAGTGCGGATCAGACGGTCACGGAGTGATACTATGGAAAAGATGAGGAGGGAAGGAAATACCAGAACAAAGCTGTTTATCGGAGCGATGCGCAATGTGGTCTCCTTTGATACGACGATTTCGTGAGAGACATCAAGTCGCGAGTGAAGCTGTCCTTTGTCGTCTGGGAAGCCGATAAGGATATCACGATAAAGTGTTTAGGCCACACATGCCAATAAAGAGGAGAAGTCGCCTATCGCGCATCATCTCACCAGGCGAAGCCGAACGATGCGGTGAGAAAGGGTTACTCTTCGCGATGACGAAGCCGTATGTCTCGATTTCTCGACGGAAGATCGCGCCTTCACGAAAAAGCGAATCGTTCGAAGAAACAACACCGGACGTCGGACGGAGACTTTCCCAGACGTCCGTTGATTCGTCAGCAAATCGCAATCCCCGAACGCGGCTTGGGCTCAAACTCGTAGAAGCCACATTCCGGTCATCAGTATGATCGATTGATGGTATCGCTCCTTCAATAGCAGGCAGTCACCCGTTATTGCGCACCTCACCTAGCTTAGGGAAGATGTAGTAAATTACCGCGAATCAGCAAATCAGAACCGCATCTTTTCGTTAACCCCTAGGGTGCGCCGCCAGACTCACTCCTCTATCTCCCCAAGTCATCGCTGGTCGCCACCACGATCACCTCTGCGCATCTCCACCAGTTTCTCAAGTGGCCCGCGGGGCATCACGGACGAGGGTTTGATGACGCGTTCCTGTAATTGCGTCACGCTGAGGTCGACAGGTTGGCTCAGCTTGATCTGTTGTAGGGACCTTGGGGTTTTGGCGACAAGCTTGTCGAGTGCAGTCGCAAGACCGGGTTGCAGTGTAGGGTGGTTGAGCATGACGAGACCGCCTGCACCGCCGAAATCTGGAAGTCGTTGGGTACGGGTTTGAGCAAAGTATTGATCATCGTGGAGTTGGACATGACGCGAGGGACAGGTTGGGGCGATGTTTGCTGTGAGGAGCCAGGAAGACCGGACTTATGAGGGATCGACTGGAGAATGCCGAGTGTCAAAGTAGCGCCGTTTGAGCCAGCAAGCGTCTTCTGCGGCCGAAACTTCGTCAACGGAAGGACGATGGCGTAATCGCGTCAAATCGCGGAAAGCGCCGGCCGACCTCGACCTCACATAGACAGCCGGAAGTCTAGACTTGGCGATGATGTCTTCGTCCTTGGGTAAAACAAGCTTGTAGGCTGTGACGAGAGTTCTGCCATGTACGCAATCAGGAGACGAAATCAGTATTTTCGATTCAGTGAGACAAGCGACGTGTAAGCTCGAGTCCGCCGAACGGTGCATGCATGTCAGATCCTACATCTTCCGTCTCACCAACTGCCCTCGTCAGTGCGACTCCATCCTTACTACAGAAAGCGCCCACCTCAATGACCTTCCACCCTCCGGTCAACTCATTGTCTAACCCCTCCGCGACCCTAGTCACGACGATTGCGTACCGACACATGTCCACCGAGTTCTCGCTGCCGACCATAGCTTCTCCATTCAGGGCGGATCGGAAGAGCAGGAGCTCTTGGGTCTGGAAGGTCACGATGAAGGCTGGGAGGGTCTCGTTGATGAATGCCCCTTTGGCGATCTAAACGGGTCAGCGGAATAACATTCCCGAACAAGAGGGCTCACGTCGATGTATGCGATATCGAGGACCCGGGAATCAGACACTAACCCCTGCTTAACATACTCGCCGATAGTCGCCCAGCACACGTTGAAGCACTACTCTTCAGCTTCATCCACAGTGTTACGCTTACCGCCTCGCCCATCCATTCCTTCAACCCTTCCCGATCCGCGCTCAGGTACGCATCCACCACCTCGGGTACGATATACTCCCTCAATTCCCGCTGAAACCCGTCCATCCCGAAATCCGGATCCAACTCCCGCATAGCCCTGATCACCTTCGCCATATCGTTCTCGTCGAACCAGCCGCCCACTCGAGACCCGACGGACCGGAGTGCGGTGTAGAAGGGTGCGTCCGACTCTTGGTAATTCTCCATGAATCGTTGATACGCTGTTGATGATTTGAGGAAGGATGTCCGGGATGATGTGGGTTGGGATTCCGAGAGCACCACCGCTTCCCCCGCCCTGCTCGATGAGATCGATTCTGGATGAAAGACAGTTGCTCACTCTGGATCCGCTTTCACCCGCCTGCTCTTCAAACCCGCTTTCTCCGCCCTCTTCTCCCTCTTCCTCCGCCGCTCTTCCTTCTCCTCATATCCCTGTAATCCCATCTCATCGAACGCGTCCTCCAGACTAGTCGCGATCAACTTGTACGCCTCCGTATCCCATACAGGCTGCGTGTACCGCAAATACGTGCCCGAGACCTTCCCGATCGCCTCAATCACGCCTGAATCTTGTAGTGCTCGGCTCGCCGCATCCGACACGGATATCCCAGCTCTAGAAAGTCCAGAAGCAGCAGATCGCAGCCGAGGGTTCTCTTTGATCAGATTGGTGATCTACCATTAGCTGTATCGGCGGGGTGGACATACTCGTGACTTCTCATACATCTTCCGAGCCCGCTTAAGCGCCGCCGAGTCGGCCATCTTATCCACATCCCCACGAAGCTCCTTGACGTTCTGCTGCCAGGCCTGATTCTTCTCGATCTCCTCTTTTAGCGTCTGCGTGAAGACCTTCCATGGTGATTGTGGAGGGGCATTGTCAGGTTCCGGACGGCGGGGCTCGGAATCGGGAGGAGGTTTGTCTGCGAGGAGGCGACGGGTGGTGGAGAATGGGCGGAGCGGGATTGGGAATCGGGGTTTGAAGATTGGGGGTGAGAGGAGTGGTCGGGCAGGGAGGTTCCAGAGACGAAGAGCGTGGAGGAAGATGGGTCGTGATTTCATGGCTGTGGTCCGACCTCGGATCGGATGATACTGCGTACGCTCATTCAATGAGCTGAAAACGCTTCGAGGCCGTTATGGCCACATATCTGCCGCCAAGATCTTGAGGCAGGGCTCGAATAGATTACGAGATTAATCGTCGGACACACCAAAGATGGTGTAGAAAAATCTCCAAGAATCATAGCCTAAACGCTAGCTTGAGGTCTCATGAGCTGCTTTACTCCAGTCCATACAGTTAACTTTAGGCTGGCAGAAGCCGCAGCAGAAGCATTGGGAGTTTTGTTTACGATGTTAAGAGACTGATCCACTATAATGTTCATTGAGGAGCAAAAGCACTCCTCCACCCCGATTCTCTGATATTCAGCCTTGTCATGTCCATTCACGAATGGATATCCGTCATCAATCAATCACCCTTGACACCTCATCCACTGTAGACCATACCATCCTGTGACAGGCTGTCACGGATCCTGTCACAGAGGACGGATCAGATCGGGAAGTGCCACAGACTAAGACTGGAACAAGGAGTGTCTCCGACTTGTCACTAGAGGTATTGGGGCTGTGACCCAATGAGGTGGACTTAAGACTAGGACGAGAGGTGTGGTATCAAGAACCACGATTGACGTATGATCCAGAGCTGAAGGCTCTGTCTCCATTTTGTATGGACTTATATACCTTGCAAGCGGTTCGTAAATAGAACGTAGCAAAGTTTGAGGGGTTTTCTGACCAATCAGGATAACGCCTCAATTCCTGTGCTGAATAAGCGACAGGAATTTCCCAATCGGATTAAGGCCTCAAGGAGACTTATACGAAAGAAGGTTGGGTGCACAGGAACAAAGGTACGAGACTGATTTCTTTCTCCAGAGGCAAACCATGCATGTGGCCGTGCCACAATGCTATGTCGGTCGTGTTGGTTCATGACAAATACCTAACAATCACAGTATCCTTAGCCATTTCCCCATATTGCCTGTCAAGGCCTATGAGTCTGCAAGCTCATGAGGCTTTTATCAATGCAAATTCAAGATAGATATACTGCTATACAAGAAGATAGGGATTTCAAAAACTTACACACACTTTTTGCCATCCTTTGAGCATTTATCACAGCTTCCACTTGAGGTCCTGTAGCAGGGCTTCCCCATTCTGGTGCACCGAGTGCAGCTGGGTATACCTCCCTGGACATATCCAGGTCGAATGTCAGCAGCTAAACACAACATCAGTGGGATATTTACTCAGATGAATCTCAACTCACAAGAGGGGCGGTGAGGCTGGCTTCCTGCACTTCCATATGCGCCAGGAATTGGTCCTGCCGGACCCACAATTGTATGCCAAGAACCAGATTGGGTATAGTGAACACTGCAAAATACCAATTGTAAGCCCAACTGCCTGGATCGGACAGCCCTATCAAAGGAAGAGCTTGCAAAAGTTACCTGAAGGTCATGCTGATTGGTTCAGAATTTCTTGCCATGCCATAGTAGGCCTTATTGATGATGCGATCAGCATCCTCTGAAGTCAAATGAATGCTCATGAAATAGGCTGTAAAGCTCCGTACTGTTCCGAATTTGCTTTGAACTGCAGTGCTGACCTTGTCCCTTGTGACCTTCCAGAGGCGATCCTTGTCATTGTACTTGGGTCCCTCACTAGGTCTCCCATCTAATTCACTGCTGGTCTTCCCCTCAAGTTCCCAAAGACCACTGTCACCCTCTGCAGCTTGACATTTGGTGACAATGAACTCCGTTGCCACTTTCACAATATGGTGGTCATTGTCCTTTTCATAAAGCGAGATTTGACCTTTGGCATTTCCTACGATATTCGCGCGGATATTGCTGATCGTGACAGTTCCATGTAAGACCATTCCAGATGAAGTTCAGGGAGTTACGTGGCGCGCAGAGCTTTGTATAAAAGTAAAGCAAAGAGAGGGGAGATTGTTTGCCAGAAGAATGGGGGGAAAAGAGACAGCTTAGTGTGTGTCTTCATCCATCAAAGCCTTCTAACACTGCTAAGGACATCCAGAACATGATCAGAAGGCAATCAGGAAGGCCAGCACGTTTAAAATGTGAACACCCTTTGAGAAGGCCATAGATCTGTGTCAGAGTTGCTCTGAACCTGGAAGAAAACTTCTCAACCCGCAAAGGATCATTACAAGTAACATGAGCGGAGGCCTTCGGATACAAGCATGACCCATGTCCAGAACTGTCGAGCACGTTCTACGACCAACGGGGTACGAGACCAAAGATATGCGAGGGTATCAAGGTTCCAAGACTTATTGATGGTACCTCAATCCACACCGGCCAGCGGGTAAACACTATTAGCAAACACGCGCTAACAGCTTCCCCTCAGACCGAGCCACGTATCACCCTAGCCACCGCACTCTCCTTCTCCCCAACACGGGCTATGTCAGCACCCCAGAACAGAAGTGAGCCCGATTACCGTGGGACTTCATGGACAGGGAGACGGGCAGAGGACTAAGGCTGGAGAGAGGCCTGGAGTGCTGTAGAGACGGGGAGAATGGTCACGGAAGTCTCGGGGTTGGAGTGGCAAGAACGGAAGAGGCCGAGGTACGCAGAGGTATATTAGAGCGACCAGATTGACTGATATCCGCTAGAGATCTACCGAGGTTCTTGCAGCTATTTTATACGTCTTATAACTAGCGGACCTACCCTACCGACGACCAGCCTGGCTGTGGAGGTGTTCCACCCTCGGGCTGTGTCATAATACCGCTCTGCACAAAAATGTGGCCTTGCCAAGCATGACCTGTTGATTCACAACAGATCATAAACATCCCTTGTTCGGAAGACTTCAAAAACAAAGGCATTGTATCGAAGTCAACCTTGGGTCACAGCCCTACATTCTTGAGACAGGCCAGAGACACTCCGTGTCAATATCAAGATGAGGAAAGACTGGGGTGTAGTGTCAGGAACCACAGATTGAAAATTGATCCAGAGATTGGGGAGAGCTGACCTGAATATCAGACTATGACTGTTTGTACTTCTTCACATGGCATTCTTTGATGGGGACATACCTGACGAAATTAATGTGACTATGTGCTCAAGTCAGTATTCTCACATGGTTATGTAGTAAATGAACAAATAGGTTGATTGGCTCAACTCTGATTTCCCAAACCCCTCAATGACTCCACTGCGTCAAAGAGCAGCTTACTACCCAATTACTCTGATGTCACGGTGCTACGTCGACCAGCAAATAGGCCCGACGCTCAGCTCCTGTAATCGGCGACGGTCGTCTGAGCTTCGGCAAAGTTGGGCTACCGTGGTCGAACTTAGCTGGAATAACTCGAGGACACGCGTGGGTGTAGCCGAGTTAAGTGCCGGTCGAGTAGCGTGGGCTAGAGATGCAGAGGCTATGAGTAGGCTAGGTAACGATAGTGACTTTTCAATGACTTTCAGTGACTTTCAATCTCGAATCGCTGGTTCTCCCAAGTCCATCCCTTTTATACATCGCCTTCCAGGCCTATCTTCGGTGATGTTCGGCGATGTTCGGCGATGTTCGGCGATATTATCCGAGCTTCAATTCACGATCGTGACAGTCGGCTCCTTCTCCATAGCGAAGCGTCCTCGCGACCGAATATCCTCTTCCGGTCGAGTACCCTCCTTTGGACGCGAATCCATCCTCGATCATCGTTCCTGCTGTGCTAGCTTGCGGTATCTCTTGGACTCGTCTGTTGAGACTAGCCCTGGGGTCGTCCCCACCTCACCTTTCAGATCTACAAGCTCGAACTCGAAAGATCGAAGCAAGGTGAACAGGATCGCCTTGCTAGCCTACTCATAGCCTCTGCATTTCTAGCCCACGCTACTCGACCGGCACTTAACTCGGCTACACCCACGCGTGTCCTCGAGTTATTCCAGCCAAGTTCGACCACGGTAGCCCAACTTTGCCGAAGCTCAGACGACCGTCGCCGATTCTAGGAGCTGAGCGTCGGGCCTATTTGCTGGTCGACGTAGCACCGTGACACATCATCCCTTCCGGAATATGATTTCTCACATGCCATAGTGCTCAGCTTGGAGGAAAAGAATGCATTTTCAAGCGTTAAGGTACAGCTCCATAAGTCAGCTACACTCCCAATGAGATTGAAATTGCTAAGATCATTTTGGAGCAGGACGCAAATATGTGGAAAGAGTGGAGCAGGTGATCAGCTTTTGGGCTCAAGCTAATTTTGACGGAAGCAAAGTCCTCGGGCACAAAAGTCGAATGTGAACGGTCCTGACTTTTCCTACATCCTTTCTCAACCCCTTTCGCTCGTTGCGCTTCCCTCCCATATACGCCATGTCGTCCCCCCTTCCCCCGACCAAATCCCTCTGGTCCGAATATAAGAACTCCGAAGGCCGAGTCTATTGGTCTCACGCCCAGTCCAAGCAATCGGTATGGGAAAAACCGGACGAACTCCGCACCCCCTTTGAACGAGCGCTCAACAAGACGAATTGGAAGCAGTATGTGTCCAAGGATAGGCCGTATTATGTGAATGGGGTTACGAAGGAGACGAAGTGGGAGTTACCCGCGGAGTTGAGGGAATTGAAGAGAAGGGTGGAGGTTCAGGAGGTCTATGGGAAGGAAAGGGAACGTAGGAGAGCGGCGGGGGAACCTAGGTGAGTGAGTAAGGTGAAGTAAGGCTGATGATAGTCCGACACCGCCCCCACCGAGCAGAAGTCCTACGCCGGAACACCTCCAAGCGAGGTCGGGTAATGCTCTGGCAGCGTATAATCCTGGCGCGGGCAACCGGGACTCGCCTGCGCCTCGGAAAGAGACGATCGTCATCCCGCCAGGAGGCTTCCTTACGCACGAGAAGGCGGAGGGCGCGTTCATGCACTTGCTGAAGAGGGAAGGGGTGGACGAAAGTTGGACGTGGGATCAGACGATGAGGAAGATCATCATGGATCCGCTGTACAAGGCGCTGGATACGCTGGCCCAGAAGAAGACGGCTTTCGAGAAGGTGGGCACACGTCTCCTAAGCTTCCACTTGATATGCTCTTCGCTGATGGGGAGATAGTACACGAACGGAATCATCGAGGACCGCCAAGCGGACAAGGAAGCGCGGATAACCAAGCTCCGACCCATCCTCCACCGCCTCTTCGCTACCTCCCCACATATCAAAGTGTACTCCACCATGAAGACCGCGGAAAAGGCATTCGCTCACGACCGGCACTGGCGGGAAGCCAAGCCCGACGAACGTCGTCTCTTCCTCGACGAATCTATCACGGACCTACGACATCGAGAGGAGGTGAGCAAATCCCCCGGACTGCGCTGATGTAAGGTTGCGGAGCGGGAGCTACGTGTCAGGAACATCCAGGTCCTTGGGTCGCTCCTCCGGCAGCTTGGAATCACCGTATCGACTCGATGGCGCGCGGCTCACGATATTATCCTTTCTTCGCCTCATTGGCGAGCGGATACGAACCTCCAGAAGATCGACACGATCGACATGCTGGGTGTATACGATGACTTCTCACGCCAGCTCATGCAGGAGCACGAGGAGGAGTCTCGCCGTCATCGGATCGAGACGGTTCGGCGAGCTCGGAAGGCTAGAGAGGGGTTCAAGATGCTCCTCCACGAACTACGGGATCGAGGCGAGTTGACCCGGTTGAGCAAGTGGAAAGATACCCTCCCGAAGATACACGACGATGAGCGGTACGCGATCTTACTTGGAATGCCGGGGAGTAGTCCCCTGGATCTATGGATGGACGCGGTGGATGATATGGGTGAAGAAGCGGAGCGGGCGGCTGAGAAGATCGAGAGGGCGGTGGCGAAGGAGGAGAAGGCTGTCAAAGTCGAGACGAGCTGGGAGGAGTTTGAGGGGTTACTCAGGGAAGTGCATATCGATTCGCAGATCGACGTCAAGCTCCGGAAAGAGGTTTACGATATGGTGAGTCTACCTGGTGGACAGTGCTGATGGGTAGGTACATGAGAGATTGGTACAGGTCGCGGCGGACGAGGCGAGGAGAGCGGAGAGGAAGAGGAGGCACCGAATCGATGATCTGAGATACGCGCTCAAGAAGGTCCAGAGGCATATCGATCTGGATATGACTTACGACGAGGTGAGAGTCCTCCTCTCATCCCAGGACTTAGCTGATGCGGCCAGGCTGTTCCGCATATGAATGATCTTGATGAGTTCAAGGATATACCCGAGGAAGAAGACCGTCAAACCGCATTCGAGAAATTCGTTCGCCGACAAAAGGTATCTCCCCTCTCGCAACAGCATGAGGAGTCGCTGATGGCGTACAGGAGAAGTTGCGCGAAGCCGAGTCCAGCGAGGTGGGCTCGACAAGGTCGAATGATCGGCGGTACCCGAAGGCGCATCGCGAGGAGGTGGTAGATGAGCCTGAGCGGGAGAGAAAATCAGATTGGAGGAGGGATGAGGAGAGGCGGGCGAATGGGAGGGATAGAGAGAGGGAGAGGGAGAAGGACAAGACTAAGGACAAGACCAAGGACAAGGATAGGTGGGATGAGAGGAGCGGGACAGACGGGCGAGAGAGGGTTGAGGAGAAGAAGGAGCACCGGTCTTTCAGGCGGGATGCTAGGGAAAGGGATCGCGGTCGAGATAGGGATGGGGAGAAGGAGTATGATCGGGATCGTGACAGGGAGAGGAAGGAGCGGAAACATCCCGTCGACGGGGAGGCGAATGGGCGGGAGAGCAAGGTGAGCTGCTCGACTTAGCTCCAAGATCGCAGCCTCCATGCGATCTCACTCGGAAAGGCGATAGCTGACGGTATCATAGCGGCCCAAGTTAGAGTCGGGAGGTGCGGAGAAGCCGAGCGACAAGAACAGAAGCGACGTCGAGGAGGGCGAGATTTAGTCTCCCAAATCAGGGGAAGAGGCGATGCGATGCATCGATGCTGATGGTGACGCCCAAGGAGATAATCTACGACAATACGAGATAAAGGCGCGCCCGGTCTATTGCTTCTCCGCCTTGCGCTTCTTCTTCTTGATCTTCTCCTCGCCGTTTCCGTTCATCCCGGCGCCATACTTGCCCGTCTTCTGCGAGGGAGCAGAGTCAGCCTCTCCGAGATGCCGCGAATTCCTTCCTGGTTGGTCCCTTGGGCAGGATAGACCTCCGCTCACCTTATTGATGACCCTCTGCAATGCTCGGCGAGTCTCGTTGTCCGGGAAAGTCGTGGGGTCGAAATACTGCGGTGCATATTCGAGCAACCATTCGGGCCGGACCTCGGTGACCGTTCGAATGAACTTTGCGAGAGTCGGCTCAATCCCGCTGGAAATGGTATAACGTACGTTTGCAGTGGTGAGCACGAACTCATTGTACACCACCCATTCAGGCGTGGTATCCAGCCCGCAAGACAGATGCAATCGGACCACCTGACACCGTCAATCGCATTCAACCAATGATCAGGGCCACCCACCTGGTTATCCTTCACGGTGAGATAACTCCCCTTCTCCCCCTCCTTGTGCGCGACTTGCATAAAGAACCCACAGGTCAACGCCTGTCGGATATTGTTCCAGTAGTTCTTATCCTCCCACGCCGTACTACACAGCTCGAGGTCGAACCGCTCCATGCTGCGTTTCAGCTGTGTCCGGACGTTGTCCGCTTGAGCGAGAGATCGTGCGTTGAGGTAGTTCTGCCAGCACCAATTCTTCGATTCGCCCTCGTTCGATTTGTATGCATGGTAGACGTTGAGGAGGGTGAGGTGGTCGCCGTCAGGGTGGGTAAATTGGGCTTTGGCGATATCCGCTTCTTTCTTCGCGGAAGCGGGGCGCGTGAACACGTTGGGGACTGAGACGAGTAGTGAGCTATGTTCAATCTGAGTGCGGGATGCACGTACCTGAGAGCATCGCGGTGAGACTGAGCATCTCGTTGCTGCATCCAAACTCGGGGCTGACGATGAGCATCTTGGCGAGCTGCGCAGCGTGAGCGCATATCACAGTGGGACCAGCGTCAGGATCGACGTACCTGAGGATCGAGAGGGAACTCCGCCATGATCTCGCCAAGAGGTGTAAGATTCCCCTCGTCGTCAAGAGCCGCGAGGTAATGAAGGAGTTCAAGAGCCCGCATGATCGTCTCAGGAGCGGGAGCATCTACGCAGATTAGCAGGCGAACGGAACGAGCGATAAGCGCGGAGACTCACCCATGTAGTCGAAATGCACCAGGTCCTTGATACCAAGCTTGATGAGCTCCAGCACCGTGTTCGCCAGGTTACTCCGCAATATCTCCGGGTGTGTTTGCTCCTCCAGCTCCTTCACGAAATCCTTCTCTGTATACAGCCTGAAGCATTTCCCCGGTCTTGTCCGTCCCGCCCGACCCGCTCGCTGCATCGCCGACGCCTTGGAGATCGGCGAGACCAAGAGCGACTCCACTCGTATCCGAGGATTGTACACCTTCTGCTTACAGAACCCAGGGTCAACGACGTAGACGATCCCGTCGATGGTGAGAGATGTTTCGGCGATGTTGGTGGAGACGACGATTTTTCGTCCCGGGAGGCCGTCGGAGACTCGAGGCGGTGGTGCGGGGTCGAAGATCTTCTGTTGTTGGAAAGGGGGAAGTGACGAGTAGAGGGGTAAGACGAGGAGCGGTCCAGCCATGCCTTTTCCGGAAAGCTCCTCCCCTTCCGCCCGGATCTTCCGACATGCATCCTCGATCTCCTCCTCTCCTGTCAAGAATAGCAGCACGTCTCCCTCGTCCTCCGCTTGGTGGATGTAGAGCACCGTCCGGATAGCCGCTTCGACGTAATCGGTCTCTGGCTCCTGGGTGAAGAACGTTTCGACGGGGAATGTACGGCCAGAGACCTTCACGACAGGAGCGATGCCGGAGGGTGTGCCGTCGCCAAAGTATCGTTGGAACTTGGCGACGTCGAGGGTGGCCGACATGACGACGATCTTGAGATCCGGTCGATTCCGCGCGACCTGAGCAGAATGAGCACGACCTGAAAGGCCTGGAAAGATCGTCTCACTCACATCTTTGAGCAGCCCCATAAGGATATCCGTCGCCAACGTCCGCTCATGCGCCTCGTCCAGGATGATCGTCGAGTACCTCTCCAGCTTCGGATCATTCATCGCCTCCCGTAACAACATTCCATCCGTCATATACTTGAGAAACGTCGTCCCCTGCTCCGTCATATCCTCGAACCGGATGGAGTATCCCACTTGCTTCCCTAGTTGCACTACGCGATCAGCAGAGCTTCTCATGGTCAGAGCTCACCATCCATCTCGTCGGCCACTCTTTTGGCCACGCTCATCGCCGCTACTCTCCGCGGCTGCGTACAGGCCACCATCTTCCCCCGCAACATCGGCAGATCCGAGTAGCACACGAAGTGCGGGATTTGCGTCGTCTTCCCCGAGCCAGTCTGCCCTTCCATCACGGTGATCTGGTTTGCCGAGAAGATGGAGAAGAACTCCTGCATCTTTTGAAACACAGGGAGGTTCTTCCGTCCATCGAGGATTTTTCGATAAGAAGGGGAGAAGGGGGCGAGGTTTTTGAACGGGTTAATGCCGCCGTCCTGTCGTCAGCGCTACTAGATGGAGAGTACTCACCATGATCGCCTTGGCCTGATCTACCGTCACTCGTCTGGGGACTAACCCATTCAGAGGATTCGGCACCTTCCCCATCCCGTTCACCCCGTTCACCGGATTCGCCCCCGTCGCCGCTCCATTCGCTGAGCCCCGCATGTGCGAAGGGAGGTGGGCGAGGTAAGGGTTCTCCATTGGCGTCGATGGGCCGGCGATGTAGGATGGGGGGGAGGATTTGGGACGTTTGGTGGGTGGCTCGGACATGATGAAGTTGAAGAATGATCGGCAAGAAGACGAGGGGGAAAGTTCACAATTAAGGCTTATCAATGCCAGTCCCACGTGTCAGCTGGATTTGCTGTCAACAGAAATTTAACGCATACTCTACTCACTACTGCTTTCGATGCTTCCACACCCTCACATCCCGACTCGGACAGCTTCCTTCAACAGACGCTCACGCGAGCTATCTGCTTCCGCGTCGACGCGATCCTTCGAGCCACCCGCGGCCATCAAAATTACGGCAATCGCCGAAGAAAAGGGAGAGAGTTTCAGGAACCTCGACCTTTGCTGTTGCTTCTGATGCGTTCAGGGTGAGCCTGGATAAGTCAGACGGTAAGTCTGAGCTTCTCCTCCTATTCATGCTGATCTCCCTCAGAATTCAAGCTCGATAAACTTGTAAGGGGCATGAAAGAGGACTTTTATGGGCTTCAAGGGTGAGTTTATCATCATTGCGAGCTCCGCTGACACCGCCAGACCACTTCAAGATTGTTGATGGACCTGCCTCGGTCAAGATAATCAAGGATGCCATCGTCGGGAAGGGAGTCACCCCTGAAGCGGTCGACCGGTGTCTTAAATGCATCAACGAGACCGTCGTCACGCCCGCGCGGGTCGCCGCGTCGCATGGGGCCAATACGACACGACACCGACTGCTAGTACAGGCTGCTGAGTTCGGGGTGTACCAAATGTAGGAGTGGTGATGTAAGGAACGCAGTGCTGAACTCACCAAGGAAAGTGATGAAGAAGGGTATCACCGGCCACCAAAAACATGTGAACTTCTCGTGTCGCCTTCTCAATTGCTGACAATGCAGATCTATGTCTCCGATTGCTACGAGTGGCGCATCGCCAATCTCAACATGCTCAAGTTGCCTCGCTACAGCGCATCGGTGGCGACCGCGGCTTCGATGTACCACGGCAACAAGGTCACCACCGAGGGTTTAAACACCACTACCCGCCTAGTCAACCTATCCGCCGAGCACGACAGAGACTGTCTCCTCGACTTCTCTAGACCCCGCCTCATCGTGTCTATGGGTCGATTCACTGCGGATGCACGAGACCGACATAAGGCTTCCCTTCCTGCCAATGTCGAGCGGTCTGCGAATTTGGCATCGCGTTCCCCGTCCCACCCATCCCTACGCTACATCAAGCCATCCCAGGGTCTTTTGGCATCTGAGATGTTCCTCTGCAATGATAAAATTGTCCGATCACACCTCGACTCGCAGGTGGCCCACCCATCGACAGCGGACCTCTTCCAGCCCGAAAGACCTCGTACGGTATCAGGCCGCTTGTGGGATGGTCCGTCCCTCCCTTCTCCTGTAGAACACGGTCGTCTACCGCTAGGATTGGGCCTCAAACCTCATCAGTTCCCTCGCGAGTATCCCTACACCCTTCGACGCTCTTGCGCTTTACTTCTCGAAAAATCTCCCCACTCCCGACGGCTTACATTTCTCCAATGGGCCTTGGGCCTTCACCGCTTCGATGAGATCTTTCGACTCGATGGTGCGATCCTTTGGACCTCGTTCGAACACCTCACCGACTCATTGATTGCCTGGATCGTCGATAATGGCCTAGATGTCGTCTGTCGTCCCTGCCATGGACACTCGAGATCCGCGGTCTTATCTGGCCAGAGTGTGGGCTTTGTGGCAGCACAAAATCATCATGCGAGGTGTGTCGATCATCCTGACAGTGTCTGGCGCTGATGAAGACTAGTTTGAAGGCTTGAGCTGCTTTTGCGCCAGGAGAAAGGGCTGAAGACTAGTAAGTCAACATATTGGGGCTCTACTGACGCGCGTCAGAGGCAGACGACCCATCTATCGGGCAGGGAATTCAGGCTAGAAGGCGTCTTATCTTGACCAAAGAGTGAGCCTGCTATCCTGAGCAGAACTGTTTCCTCGTGCGATGCAAAAGCCCCCGGAACCTATGGGATTCGGCGTTGAAGGCGTGCTGACTTTGCTCAGAGACGAACCAAACTGCTCTTTGAGGCCGAAAAGAAGCACAGTCGGCACGTAAACCATGGCAAGACGGTATTCAAGAGGTGGAGGGAGGAGAATCCTCATTTCTTCAGTCAGAGTCGTTAGTCCTCCCATTCGTGGGCCCTAGGACGTCATCTCACACCATACTGCAGATCTGAATGTTGAGGATAAGAAGGTCCTCGGCCTGAGACTCCGCAGCAGCAGAGACAGGGGCCTGCAGCGAGTCTGGTTCAAGTTGTACGACAACAACGGCGTCAGCATCGTCATTGAGGATTGTGACCTGGAGCCATCGACACTTCGAGGGGTGGCATATGAACCTAGCCGAGGACAGGTGATAGCTCCTGAACAGGTGTATTCAATGATTGGTGCGTATAGAATCTTTTGAGAATTGGCGGTTTACTGACAAACTTATAGAATCGGTATGTAGCGCGAGGCAGCACGGCTCGGTTGAACTGTGGGTATGTAAGAGTAAGCCTTGTCTTAATTTCCTTCACTAGAGCCCACGGAGTATTCTATCCCCGGTCCACAGAACTTCATCGTGACGGGGACGATATTTATTTGCGCGAGAAGAAACGGCTATGTCTGCTGTTCAACAATACCCTCAGTAGTATCATGGTTCTGAGCGCTGTAGCTTCCCCGAAACACAAGGCAGCGATCTCGGGTCCTGGAGAACAGCTCGACAACCCAAGCTCCCGACGTGGACCAGGTGAGTGCTTCCAGGCGGAATGTACAAAGGGTCGCCCAAAAAGCACTACGACGGACGGGGGACATCTCGGCATTGTCAACGCGTGAGAAGCTTGAGGTGAGGGCGAGCTTTGTCGAGGGACAAGCGGATGATGAGGGGATTACGGGAGTGGAGGTGAATGAGGAAGAACGGTTCTTAAACGAGACATGACTTGATAATACCCCGATAGCTAGCCTTTGGTATACCACATGTTGTATGCTCCATGCGCAATCTATAAAACGTACTTGAAGTCACGTGAGGAGTTGGGGGATAGCTATCATACTTCTGTTGTGGGCAGTTCGAGCTACGATCGAGAAATTCAGCGCATGATTCTGGCAGCCGGACTCGCAGCGGACAGATAATCACCTTTACATCTACTTTCTGCGAAATGATTATCCAAGGCTCCGCATAGGACTGCCCGACTGATTTAGTTGGTTATAATATTCGATTCTTACTTGAGATCATCGAAAGGTCGAGGGTTCGATCCCCTCGTTGGGCTTTTTTGGGGCTCTCGCAGAATACACGGCGTCCGAGCGATTGTTTTTCGGTAACGTATTGTTTAGTGAGGTCCGCGCGAACCCTGGCGTCCGAGCGATTGTTTTTCGGACTAACGTATGTTGTTAAGTAAGGTCCGCGCGAACCCTAATTGCGATGGCCCTGACTTGGCAGAGCCGGCTTATCGCCTCGAGCTTCGGACCTGCCCCGGATCGTCAGATTGCTTGTTAGATGGCCTTTGATATCTATGGTCCATGCATGCGATAGCTCTCCGTATCCGCCCGCGGAAAGTTTCCGAAGTAGTCTCCATTGGAGGCTTGGACCCAGAATGTGGCTTTGAAACCCGTACCGCGACGGGACGGATCGGTACGGGGGGAGTTGAGAGAACTTGGAAGGGAGAATGGTCACGTGACTTTTTGCGACGCTTACGTTCGTTTCGACTGGATGTCCTCCTTGGTACCCTTCATCGCGATGCCAGGTCTGAACCCAACACAGGAAGGTGAGCTTACCGATCCGATCTTATCAATTTGGCATACTAATAAGGGGTAGACCTTGAGCAATTCGTCGCCATCACCCAAGCCTCTCACGAAGACGCCGAACACTTCCTTTCGTCCGGTACCACTCTCCAAGGAGCGATCGAGGATTTCTACGCCGCCCAGACAGCCGGGGCAGCACCAGTGGAAGAAGAGTTCTTTGACGGGGAAGACGAGTCCGCGTCAGACGAGGCTATCATGTCCCAACCGAATGAGGAGGAGCAAATTTCACCGCAAGGGCAAGCGCCGAGAGCAGGGGGCATAACGCTGGGAGGCGAGCCGGTGGATACGGCGTTGCCGGCGGGATGGGGGAAACCGGAGCGTAAGAGTGGGAGGGTTGGGGAATGGACCGCGGGGCAGGGGAATGCGTGGCCTGGGGGGTGAGTGCGACGAGATTCGTCTTTACTACGCTGACTTGAGAAGTATCGCTACGCTCTTCAATACTGTAAGTCCCCCTCGTGGTAGATATCCAGGCTGAGCGCGATTCAGGGAGTCGCTGGTCCAAACAATCTACCACCCGGAGACGAGAGCGACGATGATGACAACGAGGAGGCGAAACGGAGGCGTGGGGAGACCACATACGCTGGAGGGGAACGCAGGTGAGCTATGGCTACTCCGACATCTCAGAGCCTTAGCTCCCGGGTGATGGATAAACTGAAGCGAATCTCTCTTAGTGGCTTAGCCATCCAGAATCCTGGTCAACCCGGAGCAGGCGCTCCCGAAGGTGCTCGAGGACTGGTCGACAACATCCTGCGTCAAGCAGCCAAGCACGCGTCGTCAATCCCACTGTTTCTTCCGCTGACCCACGTAGCAACGGCCCTAACCCCGCCCGCTCCGCTCCAGCTCCCTCCCGCAACCCCTTTGGCGGTTCCGGCAACACCCTTGGCACCGATGAGACCCCCTCCTCCGCGATCCCCGATCCGACCGCTCTCCCAGGCGCCCCTTCCGCTCGCCCACCTGCGCAGGGCGGCTACCTCACCTCCCTCCTCGGCGCTCTCGGTGGCCAATCCGCACCCCCACCCGAAGACGAGGAAGACGTCCAGACCCGCCACCTCATCTTCTGGCGGGACGGTTTCTCGATCGAAGACGGACCTCTCATGCGATACGATGCGCCAGGCAACAAGGAACTCCTCGAGACGATCCAAGCGGGTCGCGCCCCGCCCCACCTTTTCAATGTGAGGTACAATCAAGCGCTGCAGCTGGAGGTGGCGCAGAGGACGACGGAGGAATATCGCCCACCGCCGAAGCAACCGGCGAAGCCGTTCGAGGGATCGGGTAATCGATTGGGATCGCCTGCACCGGAGATCGCCGGGTCGGGGAGTAGTACCCCGTCTATGCCGGGTGGAATGAGGCCGCAGGGGATACTGCACGGTGGGCCGTCCAGTGCACAGGGGCAAAGCGCGGGTGGGCAGACGAAATTTGAGGTGGATGAGAATAAGCCGACGACGAGTGTGCAGCTGCGTCTGGGTGATGGGACGAGGTGGGTGGTCCACTCGGGCACGGGTCAGGCTGATCGGAATAGGATGGTCGCGCGAGTCAACCTCACTCACACGGTCGGAGATCTGCGGGGCTATGTCTCGGCGTACGTTGGCCTGATTTGATTGTCCAAGTGTGCTGATCTGGAGCAGCGCCCGACCCGACGCGCGGTCGTTTGTCCTACAGACCACCTTCCCGAGTCGCGAGCTGGGAGACTCGAGCGAAACGGTCGAAGCGGCGAAGCTGCAGAACGCGGTGGTGGTGCAGCGGTACACCTAGACGAATCACGTAGATTCCTGTGCATACCGGTGGTAACCTAGGCTGGACATGTGCCCGTATCATCCGATCCATGCATCACATCACTGAAAGAGTATCGAGTCAAGATTCAATATCCTCCTGAAGTTAGCGAGCTGAATACACGTCTCAAGTTCTGCATCTACTTGTACTACAAAGGCCGCCACGCTGAGTATGGACATTATTGGTGAGTTCGGGATTGTGAGAATCCTCTCAACGGTGCTACCCTTCAAGAGTTTGTGCGCACAGAGGACCAGGAGAGGAGTCCACTCTATTCTTGTCCGAATACAATTCGCCACTCGTGACCCTGAGCACGAAATGATATAGTTAGCTCTTCCCAAGACAATGGCACAACTCATTGTATCGTAACAAGTGCAAGGTATACACATGCCAAGATATTCTTCCCAACCTACCCAATGTACTCGCCGCCGCTCGTATCCTCATCACTCATCTCCGCATCAAAGGTTTCATAAATCACTCGTCTCCTCACTGATCTCCTCCTCGCCCTCCTCAAGCACCCCATCCATCCCACTCTCGTGATCCTGACTCGACCCCTCGAAGTCCGAATCAACGGTGTCAGACAACCTGAACCTCCTCGCTCTCTCCTTCTTCACGCGGATACCGCTATTGGGCGTCATGGCCGTGAACGCCCGATTACGCATAGCGTGTCGATGTCGTCGAGCCCGTATGATTTCGCTCTGAGCCCGCAACAACGCAGCTCTTGCTTCTCCTGCTCCTTCATCGTCCTCGCCACCCTCACCTTCCTCGAGATCACCTTCGGCGGCCCTCCACAATCTCCCCTCGTGCACCTCGTCGTAAGCTCGATCCATCGCGTCCATCGCCTCGTCCAGCTCGAAATCCTCTTGGTCCGTCAACGTCGAACTCAGATCATCTTCGTCGCTCTCCTCCTCCACCTCGTCCTGGTCGTCAGGCTGGGCAAGCGGCATCTGCCACCATGAGACGTCGCCTGGTGGGTCGACGTATGTCTCAAGACGGGAGCGCTTGATCGCGCTGACTTTCGCTTCGTCGTCTAAATGACCTAACGAAGGCGTTTCGGTTGCGTCCTCGACTGACTGGCGCGTCAAGGAATTCGCCGATGCCTCGAATCGTTCGCCGCGTGATGCTTGAGCTTGGTGAACGTGGTTCGCTATGATCTCTGGTGGATCGTCTAGCGTCTGTATGAGGGAGTTCTCCGCGAGTGTGATGATTTGGTAGATGAGCGGCTTGAGGTACGCAAGGAGCTCGACGTGGAGATCTTGAAGGATGGTGAAGGAGAGAGACAGGTCTTCGCCAAGGCCATCAGATTTCCTGCGGGAGATCAGCGCGGTCTTACTGAGTGTGGATGACTGACTGGATGAGCTGTGCCATACGATCGAAGTTGAACACCTCCCATCTCTTCTGCTTGATATATGTGTCCATACCCATCCTCTTCAACCTTTTCACCTCATCGCCGCTCTCCAGAACGCAACCCGGCTTTCCACCTCCTCGACTCGCGAAGGCCGCATCCGCCCCTCCGAGCCGCAAGATCTCGTCCTCCGTCATCCCCTCTGCTAGGAGCTTCGCGGTGCGATAATTCTCACGCGCCCGTTTCCGGTTGAGCGATTTTGAGTATTCAGCCTTCTGCTCGTGTGTCCGATCCTGCTTCGGGATAGCGGTGAGCTCTTTGAGCCTCCTCGTCTCTTTAGCAATCTCGCCGTTCTTGTCGATGCTGTGGTCGGTTGTAATCGATCGGGACGTATTGGCCGGAGCGTCGGATGGTGAAGGCGATGGGAACGGCTCCTTTCTCGTCTTCAAACGCTTGGCATACCACTCCGCCCGTTCCGGCATGAGCAATTTGTCGAGCGCTCCGAGCTTGGTCGAGTTGAGACTCTTTCCCCAATCCTCGAGCGCGTCGACCCTCTCCGCTTCCTCGATCGCGGGATCGTCCCACGACGCACACCCCTCCTGCCTCGACATCGACATAGCACCTCTCAACTCCTTCCGCCGCTTCGCCCTCACATCATCTTCTCGCACCTTCTCCCTGCGCTGGACGTTCTTCTCGACCGCCAATGCCAACTCCTCCTCCTCCTTCACCACCCAATCCTCACTTACTTCGCACGCGCCCTCCGCCCTTCCCTCCCTCCTACTCTGATGCCTATCCCCCCTCGTCGACCTATTCGCGAACCCCCTCGTCGACCTATTCGTGAACCCCCTCCTCGCCCCGTCCGTCCGTCTCCTGCTTTCCACCGCCCCTTGAAGGAGAGCGAGATACCATTCCACCTCGGCTTGTGATTTCGTGCGAATGTCACCGGCGATTCGGTCCGGTCGAAGACGGGAGTATCGTGAGAGAGAACGGAAGAACAGACGTTTCTCTTCCGTGGTCCAGGTGATGCTGGTAGGAGGGATGGGAGAGGGGTCGAGGCGCTTGAAGCGGTCAAGTGGGGAGCGGCCGAGGGTGTTGTTGTACGAGGAGAGGATGTGGGAGTCGAGGTGGTGGATATACCATTGGTAGCCGGTCGGAATTATCGAGGGCGGGGAGTCTCGTAGTCTGGAGGGGCCGGCTTGAGCTACATTTGGATGGGAAGTTAACGAGGTTGGTTGGTGAGTAGGTTTACATGCCTTGTCTGGAAAGCGGGGTGGATCGCAACTCAATTTCGGGTAGGAGTCGCTTGCGTCTCGAAGAAGAGGAAGCGCCGGCTGCCTCCATCCCTCCTCCTCTTCGTCTTCATATGAAGTGAGCTGGGGTATGCGAATCAAGAAACGATGGGATTGAAACAGCGAAACCCTTCGTGGAATCAGTATTTTGCTCCCGGTTTCAGATCTATGTAGGCGATCTCTCATTCACCAATCTCTTTCTCCCCACATCAAGCAAAAATCTCCAGCATGCCCATCGGCCCATCCCTCCCGCCTCATCTCGCCCACCTCGTTGGCTCCTCATCACGATCGCCTTCCCCTCCCACCAAGGTTGCCCCCCTTTCAGACGACGAGGGCGACAACGACTACGGTCCAGGCCTCCCTCCCCACCTCGCAGCAGCTCGCCAAGCCGGTCCTGCTCGACCTCCACCCGCCGCATTTCCTTCAGGACCCGCATTACCGTCACGAGCGACCGCCGCGGACGAGGAAGATAGCGACGATGACGTGATTGGCCCGAAGCCCGTCCCGAGTGGCGTCGTCGAGGAGCGGTCCGCAGTCCAGGCATTCCTGGAACGCGAAGCCCGCTGGGCAAAGGAACGAGAGGTCAGTTCCTCCTCAGTCTCTTGTTTATGAAGAGAGATCGACAGGGTGCAGGAAGCGAGCAAACCGAAGAAGCTCGAGAGGGAGGAATGGATGCTCGTCCCTCCCTCCTCTGGACCACTCGCCTCAGGTACGTCTCCCTTCCTACGATCCTCTCCGGCTTCTTTCCCAAGAGATGAGCTGACCCATTGATCCGGATGACTAGTCGACCCCCTGAGGAAACGCCCCACTACGTTCTCCCGCAGTACTCGCGAACTCAATACCGACTCCTCAGTGTGGACCGAGACCCCCGCCGAGAAGGCCCAACGAATAGCCGATGAAGTGGCGGGTATCAAGCGGAAGGAACCGCCCAAATCGGGTGAGGGGGCTGCGGAAGACGAGGCGGTCGTCGCTCGGAAGAGGCGGCGTGATCGGGAGATCCTCGAGGGAGTCGAACGGCATACCGCGAGTCCCCTTCATCCTAAAGGAATCGATGAGGCAGCTAATGCGTGGTGACTTTAGAAGGAGCAGAGAGGGGCGTCTTTGTTGGATAAACATGCCAAGGCGAAGGCGGAAGGAAAGGGTGAGAAGGATGGACCGGTGATTTGGGATCATGATCGAGATATGGGGATCACGGGGAGGTTGTTGAGCGATAACGAGAGGCAGGTGAAGATACGGTGGGTCTCGCGCATCATTGCAAAGTGTTTCGCTGATGAGAGTGGTAGCGAGGCGAAAGGCCTGAATGATCGATTTGGACACTCGAAGCGGGGCGCGTATGATATGTAGGGTTACGCACATGTATGCTCAGGTTCCATATCTGATCATAAGGATAAACCGAATCGATGGCAACTACCTACACGTCTCTTTCTCTCATCCAATTCACTTGAGACCAATGTTTACGTCTCTAGGTCTCCTACCTTTGACTCCAAGGTCTAATCTGCTCCTTCAAGCTGATCGTTCGGACCCCATTCCGAGTCTTTGGCCCCCCAATTCGTCGGAAACATGCTTCGGCAACCGAACCGTCAACATCGGAGCCTCCTGTGTGAAAGGCGTACAGCAAAAATCCTCGGTCCCCTTCCACAGCTCCATGTCCTTGAAACATCACAATCTCCTCCAGGTCCTTCTGCACCAAACGATCCAATGTGACCAGAATGACGGGCAGATTATCGGTGAGGACCGATTCCCTTGGGCTCACGCCGTCCCACAAAGGCCCCACCGCTGTCACCAAGCTCTTGGTGAGGGAGTCTGCCTCTTCGGCTTTGTCTCGGAATCCTACTGGGAACCGCCTGATCACTGAGCTTATGGTCGTCTTCGCCTGCTGTGTCTTGATTGTGGAATCTGATTTGATCATCGTCCTGTGCTCGCTTTCATCGTCACAGACGCCCTGGCACCGTCCAAACATTCGTCTCGAAACCTGTCTAAGCCACGACTGAGGATGCCCAAACCGAAGGATGGGAACTCGCGGTTTGAGAAGATGAACTCCCTCATACAAAGTCGTCTCGGTGAGGAACCCCCTCCCGCCACGGTCAAAAGTGAAAGGGATTTTGACATGATGCTCAGGACCTGTCATACGGTTTTCGTGGAGGCGACAGAAATCGCCTTTGTCAGAACGAGGCTTCCGCCGGTGAACCCACCTAACACCACTTGGTAACGCAGCTGCAGGTCGTCTTTCCACACGAGTCAAGGCTCTCAACAGATTACGGCAGGCACTCAGAGAGGACAGGGTGCCACCCACTGATGCCCAAATCAAAGAATCAAGGAATGCGCTGGTTAAAGCTATGCGCAAAGAGATTAGGACCTCAGCGCAGGTGAATGTCGATGCAGCGAATCGGAAAGCATACAAGCAAGCTCTTGATGGAGGTCCCATCAAGCACTGATTCTTCCCGCATCATATCACCAACCCTCCTATGCTTCTTGATCCATCGGCAGCAGAAGTCCGGGTTGTAACGAAACCCAATGAAAAACGACAGGTATGGACAGACCACTTCCGACACCGGCGACCTCACCTGATTCAAGCAGGGTGATCCTCTTAGCCCGTTGGAATATACGTTGACCATGAGCATGCTCGCACATCATCAAAAGCCAGCCGACCTGGGACGAAACCCTCATCTGGTGAAGCTGATGACGATCAATGCAGCCAAGCATTCTCTGCATCAGCCAACAGATAACGACCGCCTCATCCTGCAGAGTGTGGAAGCCGTGGATGACTCGATCTTCTTTGCGACCTCCTGAGCGGCACTTCGGGCGAGTGTTTAAGAAAGTGAGAAGTTTCAAGAAGCTTATGGAATAAGGACCGCCTGGGATAGTGTGGACAAAACGGTGGCATTCACGCTCGGAAGAGATCTCGCTGACCCATCAGTAACGGTTCGAATCAACGGAACAGATGCAGTTCATGACGTACCCTTCACCAACTCGCCAAGCCTTCTCCGCACCCCATTGAAGCACACCCTCGGAGTTCGTCAGTCAGATCCTTACTATCGTGGAGGAGTTCCCGATCCCTGTGCGTGCCAGACTTCCCTTGTCACTGATGAGAAAAGCGGTGTGGACGCTACTCATGCCCAGGATCGCCGCTCGACTAAGCCTCCTTCCGTTGCCATCCGTGCTAAGATTATTCAACCATCACCTTCGCCCCCTAGCATTGATGGCCCGTATCACGCTGGCCAATTTCGAATGTTCGGCCAATCCATGCGTACCAGCTCTGGAGAAACTGCCAATCCCCAGGCAGCGTGTCTTACGCTCAGCTAAGTACATTCCACCAGAGTGGGACGCGGCAATCCATTACCTGCAGCTGACGGATAATCGAATCGTCAATACTGATCAATCAGGTATGACAGTACCCACACATTCCGAAGCCCATCTCATCAGGCGGGCGTCGGCCCTCAACCCGCACAAAGCCACCCGCCACAACGGAGACGTCACACGACGGGACTTGATCGTTACCGACCCTTCCCTTCTGCTGTCAAGACCCCTCCGGAAGCTGATCTTGGATGCCACTGTTCGGACGGCCATTCGACCATCGCTGGATTGAGTGACCGACAACTTGACATGGGGAACGGATGGCAGTGCGGTACCAATCCCTGGACGGAACAGGATGGATACGACGGCAGCCTTGGTCGGACCATCACGTTTCCGGCCTATCACACGTTTGCACTGCATGGCGAGATTGTCGGTATTATAGCGGCGCTCATAGCGACGGCATCGTCTACCGGACAGGTACGCATTATCACTGATTATCTCGATGCTGTCAGGACGGCGGAGACCGCACGTCGACCCGGTTTTAGCGTCTTCTCCTGGCGCGGCGCCTTAATCTGCAAGACGCCCAGGTTCGACGGCCCAGTGTCTTCTCCGAACAGGCCAAGCGAACGAGGGACACAAGGATTGGCGAATTGGACGCCGGCAGTCATTCGCGGGAGAGCGTTGAGAGTGAGTACTGTGGGCAGGTATTTGAACTGACCTAAAGCTGATAGCCAAGATGCCCGAGCCATCCCCAACGCTCAACAAGCCGTGTACCCCGTCGAAGCCAAACAAAAGCAAGGCAGGCCTTGCCGGTATCAAGAATCCCGTTCTCCCGGTGACCTCCGCGCAGCCCTCCTCCAAATTGCCCGTCAAGCCCGCCGCGCCTGTCGACTGGGTAGCAACCGCCAAGAAACCAGTCTCGCCAAAGAAGGCCGAACGCCCGGACAACAACATTCGTCGCGATGATGCCTCCCGTCTGACAGGTTTCCCCACGACCTCCTCACTCGAGCTCCGGATCTTTGGTCTGCCTCACTTTCACGCGGATGACGCTGTGAACAAAGCCACCAAAGCTCTGGAGAACATCAACAAGCGCAACGGCAAGCTTCTTTCGGACAACGATCCTGCTTTCGTCCCCGACACCACCTTTGGGATTCAACCTGTTCATCGGCGAGCCCTTCGTCACCGGGGGCAAGGCACCAGAGCTCAATGAAGATCAGGTTCGCAGACGCACTATGGCAGAAAGGTGAGGCAACGATGGAAGCGAAGGAGGATCTCAGGCAAGCACTTGCAATACCAGCCACGAGGCGTACTGGAGCTCATCGAGCTAAAATGATCAGCGGAACTTCGGGGTTCTCTATTTCGCCCCCAGCCCAGGACGCGCCGACACCCTTGACACTACCACTGCGACCGAATGGGCGATGCAGCTATGTGAAGAGAAAGGCCATCCGACCGTAGGGCACTGGGGCGAGTTCAAGAATTTCCGAAGCAAGAATCAACGCCTCGCTAAGACCATCAAGTTTGCGCCCCCCCTTCGGTGGTCCAGCTCGCCGCCATCGCTAAGACTGAGAAAGAGTGGGAGCTTGACGGGTATACGGTCAACTACGAGGCACCGCAGAACGTGCTTCTCCCTACGAAAGCCGCCACCATCGCCACCACCGGGGTGTCCTCCATCGACCCATCTAGCCTGATTGCCAAACTGTGGGGCTTTGTCGATGAGTATACCGAGTTCAAGGACATGGAAGAGATGGATGACCCGCCGGGACTCTTGGATGATGGCCGCATGGAGTTTGGCAGGTTCTTTGTCGTCTCATGCTCCACCCTCGACCTAGCGCACTATATTTGCAGCAAATCTCCCATCATCGGCACTCCTTACGAGCTCACATACGAGCTGACCGACAGGGGATTGATTCCGGCGGAGAGGGCTAAAGACATGGAGAACAAGAGGAACACGGAGGTGCAGGAGAGACGCGACACTGCTTCTAAGGCGGCTTATCAGCTGGTCAGGGAGTAGACCGGACCATCACAAAGCTAAGTGATAGGATCAACCGGAACGAGCGCCAAAGCGCAAGAGGACCGTGAGAACATGACCCTGGTCTTTATCGTTGGTCGAGAGAGTCAGGACGTCACTATCAAGACCGTAGTCGCCGAGGGAACATCAAAGACTACCGCTCCGAGCGCGACAAGCACGAGGCCGAGCTCCGTGCCAACGAGAATGTTCTTGATGAGTACAGGATGCGGTCCTGTCAGGGCGATCAGAAGATGCTGCTATGGTAAGAACAACCCAATGAGGAGGCTATCATCAAGGGAACACACCAATTTATGATGAGCCCACACATCTCAGCACAATTTCATACTTCTTTCTCATTATCTTCTGTTAAGAACTTGCCCGAGGAACCCGTGTGTCAGGGATATGGGGAACTGAGGATGGCCACCAGCAAGGATTGACACGGAATGTCTTTGGCTTGCTGCAAGGGTACTGCGGCTGGGACCCAGAGGGGGTGGTCTAGACAGGAGGATGAGGTGTGTGACAAAAATCACGGTCGACATAGGATCCAGAGCTAGAGAAATAGAAGAGATGCAAGATTAAAACAACGAGCTTTTATATGTCTTGCTTGATTCCAGTCCGCCAAACGGCGCACGGGGGGCCGACACGCTCTGATCCTCAAAAAGCCCATCACGAAGCCCTCGCCTTGTAGATGCAGCATCAAGAAATCGACGGCGTGTGTGTGTGTGCAGAAATGGAGCTGTAAACAGACGGCAAAGTCATCTGAAACCGGCTCGCCGGAAGCTTTCGTCGGCAATCGAATTGATTTTCCGATCGTCTCCTTTCACTTCGACCAAGTTCCCTTAAATATCTCTTTAATGCTTCCCCTCTTCCCCTCAGCCCTGACTCCACTCTTCGCTTCATCTCGCTCATCCATCCGTCATGCTTCGACATCCACACCAGCTAGACCCGCGCGATCGAGGACCGCACGATGGGCTCGAAGAAGCGCGGTCGTCCTGGCCATCGGCGGTGGGGTGTACGTGTATGATCGGGAGATGAACGCGAGCGCTATCACACGGAGCGTCAAGACGGGCTGGATAGGGTGGGTGATCATCCCTCTTGAGCTGGTCGAGCTGTTATGGAGTAGGATGTTGCTCACACCAGCATGTTCAGGTTGATATGCACGATTGACTGTCAGTCAAAGCGTCGAAACCGAGCCTTTCGAGACTCGGTAAGCCTGACTCCATGGCTGACATAGTTCGCAGATAAGGTCAACTTCGCACCTCACAAGGTGGACAAGATCGACGCTCTTCATGAACGGGTCGCGAGTAGGATGAAATGGGTGATCGATACAAATCAGGGTCTCTATCTCAAGCTCGGCCAAGCCCTCGGTGAACTTCTCTAGCTTCCCGAAGCTGCTGGACGGGTCACTGATGATCTATAGGTTTGCAAGCAGCGCTATTACCGAAGCCGTATCGCGAAGCCTTCGGTCACGTTTTCGACAAAGCTCCATCCGTCCCATATTCCGAGGTCGTAGGCGTAAGTCAACCTCTTCCTCGAAGAAACAAAGGATCCGAGCTGATTCTGCCCAGGTCTTTCAAAAGGATCTAGGCTTGACACCCGAGGACGTCTTCTCCACCTTCTCCCACGAACCACTCGCCTCCGCCTCCATCGCCCAAGTGCACAAAGCGACGCTCAAGCACCGCGTTGGAGGGATGGAAGAGGGACACGTCGTAGCGGTGAAAGTGCAGAAACCGGCTATCGAGAAGCAGATGGAGTGGGATCTGTTCTCGTACAGGTAAGCTCACCACGCGGATGGAAATCGTCGAGCTGATGGGACTAGGTCTTTGATGTGGATGTGCGAGAAGATCTTCGACATGCCTAGTAAGCCTTTCGATCTCCTCTCTGAGCTTGACTGACGTTTCTAGTGTACTTCGTGTGAGCTAGATATTAGATCAGATTGTGCGAAAGTACTGATCGAGACAGGGCGAACTATGTCTCTTCCCAAATGCGCCTTGAGACATCCTTCAAGAACGAAGCCAATAACGCCCGCCGCTGCGCCGAGCTCCTCGCACAAACACCGGAGCTGCGGGACGACGTTTACGTGCCCCGAGTATACGGCGCTGCCGAGGGGTGCGAAGAGAGCGATCGGATCATGGTGATGGAGTGGATCGACGGGTGCAGGTGGGCCAGGGTCTCGCTACAAAATACATGCTTTACGCTGACCGTGACAGGCTGAACGACCGGAAAGCTATCGAGCGGATGGGACTGAAGATCCGAGAATGTATGGATCTGGCGATATCGACGATGTCTGCAATGACCTTCTCGTGGGGGTTCGTTCATTGCGACCCACATCCTGGGAACATACTCGTCCGAAAACATCCGACCAAGAAGGGGAAGCCTCAAATCGTATGTCCGCTTCAAGACCTTGCCTTGGATCAGACTGAGTGGGTACAGATTCTGATCGATCACGGATTATACATCACCCTACCGAAGAAATTCCGAGAAGAATACTGCACCCTCTGGCGATCCCTTTTCGTGCTCGATGTCCCATCCATCGAGAGTATCGCGCACAAATGGGGTATTGCCCTCGACGCCAACATGTCTGTTTTCTGCTTGGTTACAGTTAGAATAAGACAGCTGATGGCAACAGGTTCGCCTCCGCGATCCTGCTCCGCCCGTTCCAGGTGAGGAAGGGGAAGAAGGAGAAATCGAACGAGCCGGAGAAATCGGCGTATGATCAGCAAGTGGAGTTGAAGAAGAGGTTCAAGATGATGTTGGAAAATGAGCAGCTCATCCCGAGGGTGCGTCGCGCCGTCTTCTCACTGCAAGCTCGAGGGCATAGTTGATGGTCCGGCAGGAATTGATCTTCTTGACGAGATGTCAGAGGATGATGCAGGCGAACAACCAAGTGGGCACTTCATTCCGGTACCTAATCAATTTCGCTTATATCGTTAGATGCTTGGAAGTCCGTCGTCCCGAGTCAACCTCACGGCAAAGGTCAGTGGTCTCCACCGCAAAGCCTCAAAAGATGTAGATCGCTGATGGCTTTTCAGTGGGCATCAATAGGCTACGCCCGATCCATCACCGATCCCCGCACCCTCTCCCGCGTCGGTCTCCGCGCTTGGCTCCGAGATCGAGTGGACGGTGTGGTCTTCCGCCTGACACTGGGAGCGGTCGACCTGGTATTCTGGATCAACGAGCTCCGACAGCGTCAGTCCCCCTTTTCAGCTCCAACGAGGTCAATGATCGTAGGACTGACCATTACCTCAGGGTTTATCCCGCGGAACAAGCGGCAGGGATGGGAAGATAAGCTTCAGCAGCAGTTCGAGAGTATGGCGAGGGAGGAGTTTGGGATTGAGATTGACGATAAGGTGTTCCTTGGGTAGAAGGAGATCTTAGACTACCTCTTGGGTGTTTTGTTCGGTCATATACTATCTTTAGGTATCTCCCTGAGGTCATACCACTTCTCAGATACACCCCTGTAGATCGTTAGACTTCTCCCGTGTATTGTAGATGCCTTTTCTTTGGTTTATGTTGTAGCGCATGCATGCTCCCCACCTCCCTTTACAAGGTGATTAGATCCCCCTCGCAAGCCGGACAACAGAAAACAATCTCGTCCCCAAATTGTTTTCTCAACGGCGCATGTGTCGGCGTCAAGCCCACGCTCCCATTCATCCTCCCCTCCCCCTCATCTCCCTCACTGACTGCCTCTATCCCAAGTCGAGATGGACTAGCCAGTGGTCTCGGCGGTTCCATCCTCGCCTTCAACGCCGAGAGAGAGACAAGCCTCCGATGTCGGACGGAAGGGGGTAACATCATATCCACGCTCCTCTTCCCCATGATCGGTGGTCTCCCCAATCCATTCCCATTCCCATTCCCATTCCCATTCCCAGGAGAACCCACTTCTTCCGACGGACTTAGGAATAACCCCTTCGTACCCGTCCCACCAGAGAATGCGGAAGAGGATAGAGCATCGTCCCGCTCTCTTTGAGAGGTGGCGTAGGCGGCGTGCATCTCTGTGAGCTGACGCGAGAGGGTATGGACCCGCGTCTGGGAGGCGTGCAGCGCGGATTCGAGGGATCGGAGGCGGTCGTCGGTATTGGTGTTGGATGACGGTGCAGGGGATGTGGGTAGTGGGATGGCGGAAGGGGTTGTGGACGTGGATGAGCGGATTTGAAGTTGGAGTTGGTCGAGCTGGGATTGGAGGGCCGTGTATGCCTTTTGAAGGAGATCATACGCTTCTGCTTTCTCTGATGACGCGCGATTGCCCTGCGCGATTGACGATAATTGATCATGTAATGCCTGGACTCATCAGTGCTGACCCTGGTAAGAAGTGGTGCTGTCGACTCACTGCCGCCTCCTCCGCCTTCACCTCGAGCTCGCTCCTGACCTGCTCCCACCCCCGCCCCCTCCCCTCCCAACTCTCCACCCTCCCCGCCAGTTCCACCTTCTCCTCCATGACCTCAACCACCCTCCCCCTAACCTCCTCCAGTTGCCTCACCAATTCGTCGTTCTCCCTCTGCAGCGCTGCCCTCTTCTTCTCAGCGGCCTCCGCACGTTTCGTCGTCCTTTCAAGATTGGACTTTGAGGTGCCCAGCTCGGACCGGGTGGTCTCGAGGGTGGTGGTGAGGGTTGAGTGTGAGGAGGTGGACGCTTCGGAAGAGGCTTTGAGCGAGTCGTGGGCGGATTGAAGGGAGGTGAGCTCGGTTTGCAGGGTGGAGTGGGAGGTTTGCAGGGTGGAATGTGTGGATTGAAGCGCGGAGTGGGCGGATTGAAGGTCGGTGAGTGTAGATGCTGAGGCGGTCGAGGAGGAACGGAGGGACTCGAGCTCCGACCGTAGCTTGGCCGAATTGGTAGAAAGCTCAGAATTCGTCTGATCCCATCAGCGCAACGCAGACACCTCAGGACCACTCACATGCCGCAACCGCCCCACCTCCGCTTCCAATCCCCCCTCGCGCTCTCTCGCCCTCTCAAGCTCCTTCATTCGTTCCCGCTCCCCATCTTCCTTTTCCTTCCGCCCCTCCTCCGCCCCATCCCTCTGCCTCGTCAAATTATCCCTCTCCTTCCTCAATCCATCGACCTCGTTCCGTACCGTCCCCAGCTCAGCAACCCCCTCCTCCGCCTTCTTCGCTCGTTCATCCAGCTCGCCCAGCCGGGACTCGAGATCCCTCTTCTCCCCCTCGAGTTGCACGATGAGCGTCCGTCCCTCAGCCAGGAGCTGAGAATCCCCTCGAGCTGAGGAGAGCGAAGCTTGCAATGTGGTTATCTGGGATTGGAGGTCCGACCGCTCGGCTATCAGCAGCGAGACGGTCTGCCGGAGGTTACTACTAGAGTCCAGCGGCGGAGACTGCTGGTTCGAAGAAGGAGCGGGAGAGCTTGGGACAATAGGCGGGGGAGGTGGTCTCGGTGAGGCTGCTCCTGGGGTCCGATTCGCCAGGTCATTCGGTGTAGATTTCTCCTCAAGAGCTTCACGCGAATTATCGTCCAGGCTCAAACTCGTCCGTACCAAAGGTACGGTCAGAGCATTGTTGATCGTCAAACTGGGAGATGAGGGGGCGATGGATGAGGAGACGACGGCGTTTGCTTTGGCTTTCTGTCGTTGGGCGAGCTGGAACGGGAGGGGCGTTAACTCGGACAGCGCGATGAGGAGGAGAAGGGGAGGAGACGGACAAGTTTCTTTGCTCGAGCTGCCTTGGCCTTCCGTTCCGCGTCTACTGCAGCGTCCGACATCGAGCCGACGCCGTTCTCGAACAAAGGGTTGACAGCAGCTGCTGAAATCCGGGGCGGGGGGCCAGGGGAAGATCAGCGTCGCGTGGCGTGGCGTGGAGTGTGGCATCTTTCTGATTCAACGATTTCATGGTCCTGCTGGCTAGCAGAGAATTTATGTCTGAACCCTTCGAGACTTGCCAGATTCTCATACATCGAATCCTCACACACCCTCATCACGAATCGTCGCCAATCACAAAGTCTACGCTTTCTCAACGTGACTCGTCCCCTGCTTATCCTCCGCTACCTGATGGTGAATCGCCACGTCGAACGCGTTTACGTTGGTCGAAGCGAACTTCCTGGCCGAGACTTTGCGTTCGAAGAGCAGGTCGATCTCGGCGAATGTCCTTCCGGAAGGTTCGGGGACGCGGAAGTATGCATAGACCACGCATCCGAGGCATCTGATCACCAAGATCAGCCTTGGTAGAATGCACCTGGGGTGGGGGGAGAGACGTACGAGCCACCCCAGAAGAAACCGGCGTAATTCTGCCAGTTCCAAGCGCCCGGGTTCAACATGTAGGGAGTGAGGACGTTGCAGACGATCGCGACGATGTTGTAGAGGTTTCGGCCGAGGACGACGGTCTTGATCTGAAGTCGTCGGGTGGAAAGCTCGGCAACGAGGGAGTAGGCGATGGTGCCGACGGAGAGTTGGTAGAAGAGAGCCCAGACAAGCATGAGACTGCGATGTATTAGCGGAAGGCCAGCGAACGGTGGCAGGATCAACGTACACTCCCGTAGCCATCGCCGCGGCCTTGTGATGCGCGTCGGGAACCAGTCCAAGAAATCCCATGATGAACAGCGCCACACACAGCCCGCACAATCCAGCCACGAATAGTGTCCGCCTCCCGAACCCGATCGCCATCAGACCCCACGCGCCAAATACACCGACCATGTTGATCCCATACTGTCCAAGGGCGAAATCATAGCTCGTCGAACTGTTCAATCCCGCCTGCACGAGGAAGTAACTCGAGTACCCGGAGAACGAGTTTCCGGATAGATTCTGGATCGCCCAGATCATGCACACAATCTCGGTCCTTCGAAGATCGGTCCCCTTGAAACAGTCGAGGTAAGACGCGCCGGTGGTGATCTCCGATTCAAGTTCGGTGGTGTGCCGCATCATGTCGATAGTTTCGTCCGCATTGAAGTCGGTTTCGCGGTTCATTGAAGTGAGTCGGAGAAGGGATTTCTTGGCGTCGGCGATGCGACCTTTACGGACCAGCCACCAGGGGGATTCGGGTGCCAACGCAACGCCGATGATAAGGGGAGCGGGCCACATCCCTACGAGCATTAGCGAGTGGTCCTTGCGTGTAGGCTTGAAATCGCACATTGAATGGCATAGGGGATACGGTATGCCCATTGGTCGGTTCGTCCCAACATGCTCTTGATCACGCCGATACCGATGACCTGGCCGAGTCCCCAGCAAAAGTTGACGTAGCATGTCAAGTAGCCTCGAAGTGCGACAGGGCAGACTTCAGACGCGTAGGTGATGGTAAGGGTTTGCTGCACGTCAAGCCATGTTAGCGTGTCTTCCGGATCTCTGGAGAACGTCTCGAACGTACGAAAATACCCCATGGGATTCCACAAAGGACCTCTGCAATCTGCAGAGACACGACGCTCTGCGCTGTGAAGAAGATGGCGATGAGACCGATAAGCGAGATGAGGCATGCCATAACGGTGTAGCGGTATCTAAGACATCATCAGTGCAGCCCGGAAGTTCGGCAGGAGTAACTCACCCGAAGCGCTCCGAGACCCATCCGTTGACTAGGCTGATCAGCTTAGGGGCTGGAAAGAAGGTGAGGACTCACTGAAAAGGCCTATGACCTCCCCGCAAGTCGCCCCGTTGGACAGGCCTGACTGCCATTTGGCAGGTACCTGGTACGACCCGTCCGGTTGGAGTTCACCGTACTTCTGGTTGAACTGGGGGAACGCATCTGCACGGCATCAGCGCGGAACGTCGGTCCAAGGGCTAGACTTACAAAAGTTGCTCAACAGGGACACATCGTATCTGAACTGAACATCAGCATGGTGATATTGGAAGCAGTGGATCGACGTACCCCTCCATGGCGATGCAAGTGGAGATGAGCATGGACCAAAAGACCGCTTTCGGGTAGAGCTTGATCCCCTGAAGCAAGGTCATATTATGCTCCTTGTCTGTTCTAAGTCAGCGATGATCCGCGGAGACGAGAAGGGGAGGGACACACCTGTCGCCAGCTTGGCACCTGCGTAGATGTTCCGCACCGCATCAGACTTCATGATCGGGTTGTCTGTCTCCGGGACGTCATCGTTCAAGTATTCGGCCTTGGACATGTCGGACACGATGAGATGAGGATTTTCAAGGCAGGTGAGAAATTCGCGCTGAGCTGTGGAAGAAAGACGACCGATTCCGTAGGCCCCGCTGGGAAAACACCGGGGAGCGTTCCGATGGTTCCGATGCTGACCAAAATCCAAAGTGGAATGCGGTATCGGGTCAGGTCCCCTTGTACAACCGATCACGTGAAGAACAGGTCTGGGCTCATGCGCCGCGGTTCCGGTGTTCGGACCGGCGGAGTATCTGGACTCGGAGAATCGGGACGGGTTTTGCGAATGCATCGCTCCAGGAAATTAACCCATCATCATCTCCTCTTGATCTCTGACTCTATTCACCACCCATTTTCATCATGCACGCACCCGAGGTGACCGATTTTATCAAGCGCGAGGCCAACAAGCTCGATGTGGTCAGCGATAAAGTGGACGAGGTGAACAAATTGAAGGGATCGGATGGGTATGATGAGGGGTCTAAGTTCGATGCGGGAAAGGATAAGGATGGGTTCAGGCGGTATGAGGAGGCTTGTGATCGAGTGAAGAATTTCTACGCCGTAAGTTGTCACGAAAAACCGGTGGTCGCGCCTGGCTAAGCTCGGCGCTTGGTAGGAACAACACCAGAAACAGACACTCGAATACAACCTCCGCGTTCGCGAGGAGTACGCCAACACCGTCCGCGCGAAAATGTCGATCTGGGAAGCGATGGAGATGCTCAACACGCTGGTCGACGAGTCCGACCCCGACACATCCGTCGGTCAGATCGAACATCTCCTCCAAACGGCTGAGGCGATCCGACGCGATGGCAAACCCGATTGGATGCAGATCACCGGTCTCATCCATGATCTCGGCAAACTCATCTGCTTTTTCGGCGCAGACGGTCAATGGGATGTCGTTGGGGATACGTTTGTCGTCGGGTGCAAGTACTCAGATAAGATTATCTACCCCGAGACTTTCAAGACGAACCCGGATTATTTCGATGAGAAGTTGATGACGGATTGTGGGATATACGAGCCGGGCTGCGGATTGGACAAGGTGTTGATTAGCCATGGACACGACGAGTATCTGTATGGTATCTGCAAAGCGCAGTCCCGCCGTACGTCTTCGCCTACCCAAGAGTGAAATCGCTGACGTTTCCGCAGTTCCAAAGGAGGGCCTGGCTATGATCCGATACCACTCTTTCTACCCCTGGCACCGAGAAGGCGCTTATCGACATCTGATGAACGAGGATGACGAGGCGTCATTGCGAGCGGTGAAGTCCTTCAACCGTGAGTTGCGTTCGCCACTTGGTCATCCTTTCCACTACAAATAACCCCGCCTTTCCGTTTTCGGTCCATCCCTCTTTATCTGATGATCCATCTCGAGTGGCAGACTGATGATATCCCTCACAGCCTACGACCTCTACTCCAAATCCGATGACCCGCCCAAAGTCGAAGATCTGAAGCCCTACTACCTCGAATTGATCAAAAAGTACTTCCCCGACGAGATCGAGTGGTAGATCATAGCGTGAATTGGGGGAAGGAGAGGCGAAGCATATCATCGTCACCATACTCGGTGCACGTGTACTTTATACCACAACGAGCGAGACGCGGATCAATGCAAATAGATGCGGTAGAGCGTCATCACCAGTTGCGGGTAGGTAGAGCATCGAAGTGATGAGTTTGGTGGTACAACATGCTAAATGATACAACTATGTCCTCTACTTGAAACAACGTTGATCTGAAAGGCATGACCCGGTACTCAGCCCCCTCATCATTCATCACCAATGATTCTCCTTGACGATCTTCGCCGCCTCCAAGATATACCGTCCTACGTCCCATCAACACGCGATGCTCGACCGAGCGAATCGAGCGGGAATGAATGCCACGACTCACCCTCCTTGTATCGCTGCTCCCCATTTGGCGCCTTGATGTACATCCACCCCAGCGCGGCTTTACATGATGCGCAATGTAAGTCCGCGACGGTGTGCGTGCCGGTTCTGGTGAAGGAATACGGTTCGGCGGGCGTTCCAGGAGAGTGCAAGAGCGGAAGGGGTTGAGGAAAGGTATCGTTAGCTCGGATCTAGGAGGAGGACTTGGCGCACAGGAGTTTCCGTTCTTCCCTCTTGCCTAGTGAAGTGTTGAGTGTCGAATTCATCAAACTGAGCACCGAGTGACATCAATGCCAGTGGGAGGGTTGAGATATCGGAAGGGGAGATATACTAGGCTCGTCCGGACCGGCCATTGAACGCCTTGGAGACCAGTTCGTCCTGCAGTGCCTACCCTGGATTTCAGCCGAGTATCGACATAGACCATAGGAGAGGGAGAACCCACGATGACCTCTGAACATTTGTGACAAGCAAACACGGGTCTATCGTCGGGTAACTGATGGAGGTCGAGCTTCGACGTCGTCTCTTGCTCGGGTGACGAAGAGCTGGAGGATGATGGACGGTCTTGTGACGGGAGGGTACGGGACATGACGTTGTGACGTAAGCGTGAGGATGCGTTTCGGAGGTGTGAACTGAATGAGTCGGAGGCACAGGTGACGTGGAGGTGGGACAAGAGTCGGACTCCGAAGAAAGCCGGTCGAATCTGCTTCCGGAGCACCCCACGGAATCCAGTGATACCCCATCCTGGCTCAGTACATCTTCAATTTCACTCCTTCAGTCGCCAACATGGTTTTCGTGCTGGCCCCTCGGCCTCTCTGGTCACACGCTCGACCCGTCCTCCTCCAGCTCCGCACTTTGGCAACGGTCGCGGACCAACCTCCTCCTGCTGTCCCAGCAGTGCAATATGAAGATGGGGCAGTGCGTCATGATTGGCGGCGGTCAGAGATTCAGCGAATCTACGATGCTCCTCTCATAGAGACTATCTTTCGAGCTGTAGGTCGTCCTTGGTCGTGCAGACAGTAGCTCATTTGTCCAGGCGACCATTCATAGGATGCATCACGACCCCTCCCGAATCCAGCTCTGCACGCTCATGAACATCAAAAGTATGTCTCCTTCCGTTGCCTTTCCCTTCCTATACTGATGGGGCGAAGCCGGCGGGTGCAGCGAAGACTGCAAATACTGCTCTCAGTCCTCCTCCTACAAGACGCCGACCAAAGCCTCCCGCCTCGTCGACGTCGAGCCCGTGCTCGAGGCAGCTCGGAAAGCGAAGGAGAACGGATCGACGCGGTTCTGTATGGGTGCGGCGTGGAGGGATTTGGCGGGGAGGAAGTCGGGTTTCGAGAAGATTTTGCGGATGGTCACGGAGGTCCGGGGGATGGGGATGGAGGGTGAGTGATTCATTCACTGGTTGGATGTTGGGATTGATGTGATGTCTGGGCAGTGTGCACGACGCTGGGGATGTTGACGCCTGGTCAGGCGAGACGATTGAAGGAGGCGGGATTGAGCGCTTATAATCATAACCTGGATACGTCCAGGGAGTTCTACCCGGAGGTGAGTCCGTTTGCATAAGAAGCCAATCCTGCTGAGATAATGAACCAGGTCATCACGACGAGGAGCTATGATGATCGGTTGAGCACGCTCGCGGCCGTACGAGATGCGGGCATCTCGGTGTGCTCCGGTGGTATCCTTGGTCTGGGCGAGCAGGACGAGGACCGCGTCGGACTAATCCACGAGGTTTCCAGGTGAGCCCGAAGCATGACTTTGCTGTTGGCAGCTGACCTCCTGCTCCGCTCAGACTGCCCGAACACCCCGATTCATTTCCCGTGAACACCCTTGTCCCCATTAAAGGTACACCGCTCGAGAAGAATGAGGTAAGTAGCTACACAGTGTATTTGAAACCGGCGCTGAGAAGAGCAGCCTGTCTCCGTTCATACCGTCCTGCGAACCATCGCGACCGCCCGCATAGTCCTTCCTAAAGCAATCATCCGACTAGCCGCTGGCCGGCATACATTCTCCGAGACCGAGCAAGCCATGGTACGTCTCCACGATTTAATTTCGCCTCATCTGCTGACGACTGATAAGGCATTCATGGCCGGTGCTAACGCCATCTTCACGGGTGAGACGATGCTCACCACCCCATGTTCCGGATGGGACCAGGACAAAGCCATGCTTGGACGATGGGGACTCCGCGGGCTACGGAGCTTCGAGGATCAGGAGAGCCTAGATGTTTCTTCAGCAAAACAAGCGGAAGCGGGTGCGACTGCGACTGCATAGATGAGCGCATTGGACCGTGAGCAATCATGCGTATACTATTTGCGGGTGGAACGATGCACTGAATTGTGCTTGCGATTCGGCCCAAGAGGCGCGCTGACTCTCGCTCATTCATTCCTGCCTCTGACCCGCGGCAAGCGCTTGATCTTTCGCTGACCCTCTGGGCTTTCGGCCTCCGCTTTACACTCTACACTAACTAGTCCGACGCTGAGCGCCGAACCGCCTTCTCCCTTCTGTACCTTCACTCCTCCTCGGTTGACTCGGCACTTGCAACCGAGGACCGGCTCCTCGCTTTGTCGCCATGACGCCCCTTCTCCCCTTCATGTCTTCTTCCACAAACCCTTCAGCCCTTCTATCAACTGTCCCACCAGTCACCGCAGGAGGCAAAGACGACCCCTTGGAATTCGAACAATTTCCAATGGCTAGCCCCGACGCCCGGTTCTTCGCTGTCATCCGGCCAGTCTCTTCTTGCATCTTGGTCAGTAACCCCGTACATTCCTGCATGATGTACTGAACATCTCCAGGCGGTCTGATACCCCAGTCTCGAAGCTCTCCTTCGCCCTTTGCACTGCAGAAGGCAACTGCGGCGAAGCAAGCTATCCGAGAATGGTAGACAACGAGGACGGCTCATCCTCGGCTACCTTGTACTTATACGTCACTTCAGCCGACCAGCTGGAGCTGACTAGATGGGGACACAGGGCACTACCGATGGAGAAGCTGGGCGGCAGTAATGATGATGAAAGGCGGTGATGAGAGCTTATATAGCTCGCCGAGCTTCGACGTCGGTGCCACAGGTGGTGAGTCGGACCTGACGAGGAAGACAGTCAGAACTCGGACTGACTGGTACAGGTGCCGCGTTGGTCAGTGAGAGACTAGCAGTCTGACCCTTACTTCTACTCGTCAACTTCGGTGGAGGAAGCAACGATTTCTGCAACGCCCAAGCAACCCGCGGTATCGGTGACCGCTTCGAGTGGGATGAGACATGCGATATCCAATTCCCAGGCTTATCGTGAGCGACAAATGAATCTTCTGAGAACAGCGGACTCCTTCCAGAAGCGCTACCAGATACCGCACCCGTCATTCCTACCACATTATCCATTCCGTCCCCGCTTACACCTTATGCCGTCCCCACCGCTGCTCAACTCCCCAAATTCCTCCCCATCTCTCTCTCTCTCCGCTCGCTTCCCAGCCGCCCGTCATCCCCCTCCAGACCGCTCTATTCGATGTCTCCCTCGCTGCCGCTCGCCCCTGCTCACGCCCAAGCGCCATGGCAATCGCCGTCCCCCTCGCAATCTCTGCTCGCTCATCCTCCTTTGCGCCCTCATCTTCTGCGCTCGGAGTCGGGCATTCCGTAAACCGGGTACGAAGGAAAATGACCTAGAGGGTAGGAATTGGCAGAGTGTCGTCAAGGAGAAGGCGGCGGCTGCTGCTGGGAGGGGATCGAGTGGGGTGGTCGTGACGCGGAGCGGAAAGCGGCGGTGGTCGTTCCAAGTCTTGGCTACGGGTACAAAAGTGATCGAGGGAGCACCTATCGAGATGGCCAAAGGGATGGACCTGGAGCGGCACGAGGTGTTTCACTCCCTTCCGTGAGCGGGAGAATTTCACCTCAATCCCCTCGACCGAGTACGGGCGTTCACGACCCCGAGAATACTCTCGGGACAGCTACGGGTCCCACCAGGCTCGAGAGTATCATGCCCCCTCTCGTCGCTCCACATCGTCCCTCGGCAGCGGAGGTGACATCGATGGTCTTTGCGGTGTGTGCATATCACGCACGTCAATCGAGAAAGAGGGGATACGCAGTGCTTCGGAGAAGGGAGTATCTCTAACTCTCATCGTCCCAACCCCCTTCCCGGCAATCTCCACAAACATCCTCAAAGTCTCACTCTTTCGATCAGTACCGCGAGCGAAGACCATTGCCCGAACCGATGATCCGGACATCCACTACTTCTGCCACATCGCAAGATCGGGCTCGACACGACTGGGCTCCCGGGAAATGCCTACCACCGCATTAGAGCGGAGTATTGGAGCGAGGGCCGAGTAGTGATAGTACGGATATGGATCCGGGGTATGGCTTGGGATTCGGGTCAGGGCGTGAGACATGGCAGGGAGCGAAAGGAGGGGGAGATGGGGGAACTGTATGAGAGTCTGAGGAGAGCGATTGGGACGCCTAGGTGTCAATGAGCTGGAATAGCTGCGAGCTGCGAGCTACTCCGCAACTGAACGAGAGATGAAAGCGAGTTTTCGCGAAACACAGGAACTTGGGAAGATGGGGGATAGGTTCGGGAAGCGGGAGAAGAGAATGAGGTGACCATCGGGATGAAACGGAAGGGACGAGGATTTCGTCGGTTCATGTTTTGAGAATACGGAGGGTCTACCCCGAGGTGATTTGAACGGTTGATGCAGGAAGGTGGCAACCTCGCATTCTGTACGGACAAGCTCGATCGCAGGAGTGGCATCCGGCCAGGTACGCAACGGCCTTTTGCCACAATTTTGAAGTGCCACAACGTCGGCTTTTGAAACAATACTGATTTCACGTGCCTGTCCCCTAATGTCCACGGACGCGACTTCCCTTCGCTCTGCCCAGCGCTTTCCTCACCATTTCATCACATTTTGCATTCCGATCCGCTTCTGGCTTCTATTGTACGATGGATACTGTATGCCTACGTCCAGACGCACCAATCCCCTTGGTGGCGTGCAAGCAACTCCCCCCATCCCACCCGGTGACACCAATGATCTCCCTCAAACGCGTCACCCCCGCCCCGACCGCCAACTCCTCACCAATAGACATCTCCTTTAAACGCCAAAGGACCTCCTTCCCGACCACTCCATCCTTCGACTTCACGCGTGTTCCGGCGTTCAAGGTCCCCGCATTGCCGATCCGCGCGTTGACGCCGTCTACCTCGACTGTCGCGCATTCCTCGTCGCCGCGTCGGGATCTCGCGTCTTCGCCCACTCGGACTCGAGAACGCGTGACGGTCAAGGGTGAAGTGGAGCACGACATCATGCTGGAAATCGGGACCGCCTTGATCTTCGGACGACATCGACATCGACCGACGTCCGCGATCACAGCGAGCGCGAAGACGGATCTACGAAGTGCGGTCCCAAACCACCTGATCCACCTCCTACACGATTCGTCTTCCTCCGCTCAGACCATCCACCTCTCGCGGCACGCTTCCCACTCATCCCGAGTCCACGCTGTCGTCGAGACGATCTCTTCGAACTCAGCGCGGATCGTCGTGGTTGGTCAAAACGGGCTACGCGTGCTCTCCTCGGGTCGGGCTCGGCGATTGGTACAGGGACAACGACTAATTGTAAAGCGGGACGAGGAGGGGGTGGAGCTGGATTTCTACGGGAGTGGGGTACGGCTGGCTTTCCCTGACGTGGAGGAGGAAGGGCGGGAGAGGTTGTTCACCCCGCCTCCGAGGATATACGGCGATGGAGTTGAAGCGCCAGCGAGCCCGGAGAGCAGTATGCCGCCTTCGAGTCCGCCACTCCTTGAAGAGATGGAGATGGGGAGCAGGGGCTCGTCTCCACTGTCGTCGGCGTCGGTCGAGGGAAGACACGAGAAGGAGGAGATGATGGCCGAGGAAGACCATAAGGAGGTCAGAGAGGAGATCATCGAGGCTGTCCTACCCATCACAAGCTCGATATCCGCAACACCTCCACCCGAAATCCTCCCGCTACCAGTAAACGTCGATCTCCCCGCGATACTGGCCTCGACTGTAGTCTTCTCGGGCTCATCGAAACTTTCCTTGCCCGACTTGGTCAAGCACATGCTCGAGGTGAGTCCTCCCTTCAAGCTTCATGTCTAGTGCTGAAAGGTGATGCAGGCACAACCGAGTCTGAAGGTCCACGGCGACGAGGCCCGCTGGGCGGAATGGGCGAAGGTCGAGTTGGACGGGAATGGGATGTTCGGGAAAGTGCAGCGGCATGGCAAGGTAGGTCTCCGCGAGTTCTCCATCATAGGCTTCTTGATCTGAGCAAATCGTCGCGCAGGACTCGTCCGGCCGCCCCCTCCTCCCTCACTACTTCTACAACCCCGACCTCGACCCGGACGTTTCCCGCGCGAAAGAGCTGGGCGTGCTTGTACGACCCCTCCGCACTGTCCAGCGGGAAGGGGGAAAGGCAATTGACTGGAGACCTGTGGGTTCGGGGCGGAGGCGATACTAGTCTTATCGGAATACTTGATCCGTGAACTACTCTGCGGGATAAAGGCGGTGGGCACGAGGAGACGAACGCCGGATCTGTTGAAGCATGCTTGATGCAGGCATTAGCGTTTGCCACGTCTCGGCATTGTCATTTATGATCCAACCGTCTTCTTCCATCGCTGTCCACGCTTGAGAGAGTCTGGCAGCCGGGACGAGGAGGTAGTCCGTGTTCCTATCCGCGTCCATCAGCTTGTGCGAGTCCAGGACAGGGTTAGACCGACCGAGTGGACATTGCGAAGATGGAGACGCCGGCCCTTTGCGAGAGGTACAGTCAGAGCAGCCATGACGCCCGTCATACCTGCCCACACGCACTACTCAGCTCAGGTCAAGCCTAAGAGGGAGACGGCGCACTGAGTTGCATAGGCCCGACTACCTTGATACACTTCCACGGCCCCTCGATCTCCTGTGCATCTCTCATCTCCTCGAAACCCGTCACCTGCCTCATGCACTTCTCATGTCTCAGGGAAACGATGATGGACACCTCGTCGGGTGTACGCGTTATGGAGATTTATGAACAAGTGGGTGAAGAGAAGAGTCATGGTGGGATGGGTGTGGTGGAGGGGTATTGGAGGGTGTAGAAATCGGTTTGGAGGATCCGGAGGTGGAGTGAGGGGTCTTGTTCATTCAAAGACATCGCGAGAAGCCAACCGCGAGGGGAACGAGTCAAGGAGCTGGTGACAGCTACAGGTACTCGACTTGGCGTCTCGGATGAAGGGAGCGGAGAATCGTGGATCTCCTTCCTCAAGCTGAACCACCTCCACCCAGACCAGACCAATCCCACCTTGTCAATTCCACGTATACCCCATTCCCCAGTAAGAGCTACTAGACCATGCACCTCCTCCTTGTCACCCTCGTCTTCCTAGCCATCGCCCTACACCCCGCTCATGCCCTACACGCTACTCAACGCCTCTCCAAAGCGACCCAAGCCCAGCTGGCGTTAGACATCTGTCCAAGTCTCAAGGTGAACTGCGTGATCGACGGCGACTGGCGACATCCCGTCGGTACCTTAGGCAGCAAACGTGGGTCATTTCGCCTGCCATAGGCAGCCTTAGGGCTTCCTTGGCTCGGGGAGATAGCTGACCCAGGATGGACCTTAGCGTTCTGCCGCTCGGGGATCCGGTGTAACCAATGCGACGAGTCGAGGAATACGCATGAATGTAATAGGAGTTTCGGGAAGAAGTGTAAGGGGGAGTGCGAGGCGTATGGGCCGCTGCCGAGATAGGTGGGTGAGATTGGTCGGGATGAGGGGCGGGTGCTGATTGATGGTGGAGTGATTGTTGTTGCAAGTCGATTGAGGCTTCGGACATCGAAGACGGGTCTGGCTCATCATTTCTTGAGAGCATTGTGGCTGGTAGCAGCATCAGCATTAGAAGATGCTGACCAAGACGTTAATCACAAGATGATCCGGACCGATGTCTCACTCCTCAGCCTAAGACATGATGCTGTCCTCCCAGGACAATTCCCATCTCCTTATCACCACGATTCCTAAGCTTCTCCTTCTGCGCTTTGCTCATCGTTCTCTCTCGCAAGGATCTGGCATCCTCACTTTGCAGCTCATTCCCCTTATTCTCCTTTTTCCCGTTGAATTTTGTGTATCTTCCTTTGACACCTCTGTCCAGCCATCGCGCCTCGTTGATAGAGTCTCGATTTCCTCTACCCTGCTGACTGCCAATCAAATCCCGCCAATCACCAACACCCTACCTACAACTCCGAAAATTCCCGCAAGTTCAGGTACAAGCAATGTCCTTCAACCGGCACGGTCACTGGGATTACCATCACCCCCGTGCGAAGGCGGGATGGGACGATCAATGATCCTTGTCAATGCCACTCTGGATCGTGAGTCATGCCGGATCCCTCTCCGTTCCAACACCTAGCCGATCTGGCGATTTCTGGTTGGAGAGCTGACTGTTGGGCTGGGCAGGAACTACACGATCAGTCTGAGCTACGTCACCCTGATGACTGCTAAGGAACCACGAGCGAACCTCATCGCGCGGGACCAGACGATGTCCGCTGCAGGAGGAGAGTACTTCCCTTACTCTGGACAGACCTTCGTACGTCTCGCTCTCGCTATACTCTGCACGGGTCTTGACTTCGGGTAGGATGCGTGCAAGTACACCACCTGTCCCGTGCCGGCAAACACGACGAGCGAATATACCTACCAATTCGTCTCGCTCAACAACGTGAGGTCCCTCTTCCTTCTCCAACGGAGAGCTACGAGTTGACTTGATTGGTCAAGCAGAGATTCGACGAACTGACGTTCAACATGACCGATGGCGCTGCGGGGGACTCACTGATGTTCGCGTACTTCCCGATCACCTTGTGAGTTTCCCGCACGAGTCTCGAGTTCTGAAAAGGGATGTACTGATCAGAGGGCAGCATGAGCAGCGTGACGGATCGATCGTTGTCGCGGGTACCGTTTGGCGGGATGGGGAGTCGGATCTGGCGGGGAAAGACGGCCTGAAGCCGTCATTCACTAGTACAGCAATAGGAATTGGAACCGAATATGAGATGCATAGTACATGAATTCATCGTCCTGCCCGGTCATGACTTCAGGAATTCTCCTTGTCGTGTTACACTCCCACTTGAAAACCATTTCTGACCACTCTGTTCGACCGCTTAACTCACCGACCTCTTTCGGCCGACTCGGTCGGCCACCTGTTTTGCCTACCCTTCTCAGCCACCCGTTTCGAAAGCGCGCTCACGAGACTGATCCGCTAGAAGTGAAGCTTGTACTCATCGTATTTACAAACAGTCTCCACTGCTGGAAGCACAGTACGGCTGATCGAAACCGGGAGTCTAAGGTGAAAGTGCCATTACTGAAGTCCCCACTGTGCCATTCTCCTGTTGGATCCCCTCGTAGTGATCAATAATCAAGGTGGAGGTGGTCCGCACCCGCGGTATGAACAGCCGCGGATGTAGTGTCTCTCCTCCTCGAAGTCTAGGACCCACGAGTGAGGGTCCCCGTGGATAAAATCGACAGTCTTCAATTTCCCGCAGGCTCCCTTTCACACACCTTCTCGAGACTCACTCATTCTGCACCGATTCTGACGATATGGCTTCTACCCTGCAGATCCCCGAAGATGATGAAGGCGTTCGTGGTGGAGAAGTCGGTATGTCTCTTCTCAAGCTAGTAGGGAGGCTACACCATACTTGAAGAGAGCCGGACTGTCGTCTGATTTGGCATAGGGTGTAGCCAATGTAAAGGAGGTACCGGTTCCCCAGCCGGGACCGAAAGAGGTGCTCGTCAAGGTCGACTATGCCTCCTCGGTAATTTCACCACACCTCGCCTCTCACGTTCTTCCGCCTTTCAAGACCATTCCTCTCCATATGGATCTCTTCTCAGTACCCGATACTTGGGCTACAGAACCCGACAGACTAGGAGCACCTCGACGCCTCCTCCCCACCCAGCCTGATCCTAGGCTGCGACTTCTCCCCGCACCATCGTCCGGTGGATCTGAAAGAGGGACTCGGAAGTGTATTGCCGGGTTTGCGGGAGCTCAAGGTGAGCGAGCTTAGCTGATGACGTGAGCTGTGCTGAGAATGCCCGACAGGCGGGCAAGCTGTCGGGCAAGAACCATGTCTTCAGGATTGCCCGCGTCGCCAACTGAACGGCTCAATGGCCGGTCGAGCATGCTTTATTGGATGTCATATCAGGAATCATGCAATGCATTTGGTCGCGTAGCTCTGTCCCAGGATACCGCTACTGCTTCTCCTTGATCACCTTATTCATGACCAACTGATACTCCCTGTTCGCCTTCCCCTTCTCCGAAACCTCCTTCCGCTTCAGACTCTCACCATTAGCACCATCCTGCGTCGCAAGACCCTGCGCAGCCCGCCATTTTGCTTTTCGCAGCCGTTTCTCCTCTGCTTTGGCGGATTCCGCATCCGCAGCGAGGAAGGAGGAGAGGTCGGTGATGGCTGATGATTGGAAAGGCTGGAGGCGACCGAGTTTGCGCGCAGGGCCTGCTTCGTCGGACGAAGCGGACGAAGGGGATGGGGAACGGGAGAATGGGAGGGGTTGGGCGGCGAGTGGTGGAGTAGGTGAGCGGGACCGGGACCGGGATCGGCGAATAGCGACGGGGCGGGGCGGGGCAGATGGTGAACGGCTCTGAGGGGAAGCCGAGCGGGAACATACCCGGTCACGGCGGGGTGAAGGGGAATCTCGCGTCCGACGAGGCGGTGATCTAGACCGGGTGTATGATCTCCGCCGACGATAGGGTGATGGAGAGCGAGAATAAGATCTCTGACGGGTCCGAGGTGATCTGGAGCGAGGACGATATGTCTCATCTCGACGTCTCGGCGGGGAGCGCGACCGCGAGTACGAGCGATACTTTGGCCTTCGATGGTGATAGGGACTGCGAGACCGATACCTTCTACGCCGGTGATCCCGATCGTAAGACCTAGATCTCGAGCGAGAACGATATCGCTCGTCGTCGTAGTAGGATCTTGACCGTGATCGTTCTCTCCGTCGAGGAGGACTTCTGCTCCTCCGCCTGCCGTCTCGCCCATTGGCTGATATCGTCTCTACGTCCTTGAGATTTCTCGTCTCTCCTTCGGAGTCTGCATCACTATCCCCCGCACCGGCATTGAGATCGTATTCCCCAACATCGCCGAAGATGTCTCCATCCTCGCCTAGGTCCTCCATCGGTGGGACAGGCAGCGATGCAATCTCGGCTTTTGATGGCGGTGGGACACGGGGTAGTTCCGCCTTGACAGGAGGTGCGGCTGCTGACGCCGATACTGCCTCGGGCTCCGCCTTCACCTTCTTCTTCTTTTCCTTCTTCTTCTTCTCGCCAGTAGCTGCTTCCGCTTCGGCCTTCTTCTGCACGATTGACTTGAACTACAGGTGGACCGATGAGCCCCCGGTGGTCGCCATGATGCGCAGCTCAGGATCGGAATGCGGCGGCTCACCCGGTTGTTCAATTCCTCCCCTGCCTTCACCTTTTTGCCGTCCCTTTTTCCGTTTTCCTCCTTCGCATCTCTCGCGCTTGTCCCACCATCCTTGAGCAGCGCCTCCAGCTCTTCATCCGCCACCTCCTCCCCCTCGCGCTCAAGTTCGGCTTTCCGTGCAGCGAGGAGAGCGTAGTCGAGGCCTTTGACCAGGATGGAATGGGTCGCATCGCCCCCTAGGAAGGCGCGGGTTCGCTCGATCTTTTCGAAGATTGTAGGGATGACACAGACGGATAGGATATTTGTGATAGGGGAAAGAGGGAAATGTCACCTGAGTGGAGAAAAGCAGGGGCTAGGGACACTCACTTTGTCCGCATCATCCCCAGCGTCCGCTTTCCGCTTCTCGAAATCGACCAACAGCTTCTCCACCTACGACATCTATCTTAGCGCGACTGCTTAATGTAGACAGACAGAAGGCCGAGTAAAGCGGCACCACGCAAGTGGTGCTACTCTACTTCATCCTATCTGACTCACCGGCTTGTACTCGTCCTCCACCCCCGTTCGCCGCATCTCCGCTCGATCCTTGTATCTCCCGTCTGAAGGTCTCTTGAAATGCGTCCGAGGTACGAAAGCCGGTGCATCGCTTTGGGGGCTTTGGGGCGGCTCTTCTTTGGGCTTGTACCTGTCGTCGACGAGCGGTCAGACCAGGGACAGAAGAGTGCGGGATTGACCTACTCGTGTCCCGCCTTCGGCTTGATACCCCATCCTCGCTTGAGCGCAGGCGCACCTAGGACACCTCGAGATGTTCCTGGCTTGCTTTGTGAGGAGGAAACCGCGCGAGGCGCGAAGACGAGCGAGCGGAATGCCTCCTATGAGTGTTCGAAACGTGATGACGTGATGGCGCAGTGTGGAGGGATGGAGATGGGATGGAAAACAACCAAATCAGCTCGGATCATATCAATTGAGCATCGCTGCTAGTGCTCACCTGATCCATCTTCACTTGGATCAACTTCGCTTTGAGAATGGCTCGCAAATCACCAAATGTCGAGAACCTCAGGTAAGACCGGATCCAAACCTTCCCGGAAACGGCGACCGGCAAAAGAGCAAAGGTCAGTCAATCAGCTGACGTCCCGGTTAATGGCACCCTTCCCTTCCTGAAAACTCGCTCTCCCGCTCTTTCATCTTGTTCATAGCCAGCTCAATCTTATACAGCCCCCACAACATTTCATCAACATGGCGCCCACCTTCACTCACAGCTTTGACCACTCTGCCTTCAAGGGCAAGGTCGAGGTCCCAATCGGCTTGTTCATCAATGGCGAGTGGTCCACTTCCGCCGACAAGAACGCCAAGACGATCGAGTGAGTCACCACACCCGCTTTCCTCCTCTCACAGTGCTCTCCGGCTGATAGACCGGCTTTTAGGGTCGTCAACCCCTCCACCGGTGAAAAGCTTGTCGACATCCCAGAGGGGATGCCAGCCGATGTCGATCTCGCCGTCGATGCCGCTCACACCGCGTTCAAGTCCACCTGGGGGATGAACTGCCCGGGTTTCAAACGCGGCGAATACCTTATCCGGGTCGCTGAGCTCATCGAGAGGGACATCGACATCATTTCTTCTCTCGAGGCTTTGGACAATGGCAAGACGTTCTCTGTCGCGAAGGGCTTCGACGTGCGTCCATCTTAACTTCTGATCCAGTGGAAGGCTGACCCATGCAGGTCACCGAGAGTGCCCGCGTCTTCCGGTACTACGGTGGATGGGCGGATAAGATTCAAGGCAAGACCATCGAGGTGAGGCCAGAAAACTGTACCAGAAAGCAGGTTTACTGACGACAGTAGACGAGCCCCGCAAAGTTCAACTACACCAAGCACGAGCCGATCGGCGTTTGCGGGCAGATCAGTGCGTCACTAATAGATTGGAAACGAATCAATGGCTGATCTCGGATTTTATATTTACAGTCCCGTGGAACTTTGTAAAATATCGCCGATATCAAAGATGAGGAGCTAACGATCTGTTCAGCCCCTCTACATGTTTTCCTGGAAGGTCGCTCCGGCCCTCGCTACTGGCTGCTGCGTCATTCTCAAGCCTTCGGAGCTCACCCCACTCACCGCCATGTATATGACCAAGCTCTTCAACGAGGCAGGGATTCCCAAGGGAGTCGTTAACATCCTCACTGGGTAAATCTCCATTATCGCAATGCAGTCATTTCCTGACACTATGCAGCTACGGCCTCACTGTCGGTAATGCGATCGCAAGTCACCCGCGAATCGACAAGGTCGCCTTTACCGGGTCCACCGCTATCGGCCGGAAGGTCATGGAGGAAGCGTCCAAGTCAAACATCAAGGCGAGTCGTCCGTATCTCCGTCGTCGCTGCTGACTCGTCGCCGAGTAGAAAGTCACTCTTGAGCTCGGAGGCAAGGGTTCGAACATCATTTTCGATGACGCGCCCATGGAGGAGGCCGTCAAATACGCGGCGCATGGTATCTTGTGGGTTCCGTCTTGGTTTGAGGCGGTCGGCTGACGCCATACAATGTCCAGCTTCAATCATGGCCAGACCTGCTGTGCCGGCTCGCGTGTCTACGTCCAGCGTGGGATTTACGACAAGTTTGCCCAGGCCTTCAAGGAGTGCACCGCTAAGCTCAGGGTCGGGTATGTCTTCTCACAACGAGACCCGTCTCAGATTGACGTTCCCCAGAGACCCCTTCGAGCCGTCGACGTACCAGGGGCCGCAGGTCTCGCAGACCCAGTACGACCGGATCATGAACTACGTCGAATGCGGCAAGCAGGAGGGTGCGACCGTCCTCACCGGCGGCAAGCGTCACGGCAAGACCGGCTACTTTATCGAGCCGGTTTGTCCTTCAACAGCGAATTATGCTATCAATAACTCATTTACCCGGACAGACCATCTTCAGTGACGTCACTGCCAATATGAAGATCGTTCAAGAGGAGATCTTCGGCCCCGTCGTCGTCCTCACCGCCTTCGACACCGAAGAGGAGGTCATCGAGTCGGCCAATGAATCGCAGTACGGCCTTTCGTCCGGCATCTTCACCGACAACATCAGCCGTGCGATGAGGGTCGCGGGTGCGCTCAAGGCTGGGACGGTCTGGGTCAACTGCTTCAACGAGCTTCACCCCCAGGTACCGTTCGGCGGGTTCAAGCAGTCCGGTCAGTGGAACCCCCTCACGGAATTGCAGAAGGCTGACTAGGAGGCGGATGATTAGGTATTGGCCGCGAGCTTGGAGAGTATGCGCTCCAGAACTACACCGAAGTCAAGGCTGTCCAGGTCAATCTCAGCGGAAAGTGCCTGCTCCCGAGCTAGTCGATGAGCCAAGGAGAGAAGTGTATCTAGTGTGATATCGGATTTCAAACTCGGATCGGATCGGATGTCGGTAATGCCTGGGCAGTATGCAAGTCGGTCTCAAGTGATGCTTGACGCAGCTTCGGTCGCGGCCCGCGAACAACGCCTTGACGTAACGTGATTCCCCTATTAATGGGACAGCCCCCTTTATTGGCCACTGCATCACATCTACTGAATATCAGCCCCTGCTTGCATATCCCAGTGCATTGACTCAAGCACAGTGTGAACGTCTTCAGGGAGGTCTGGGCTACCCACTGGGACAGCTTTATCCTTCCCCTTCCTCTTCCTTGCAGTTGTAGCCGCCTCCGCATCCCTGACCTTCTCCAAGCAC
>JAABUP010001244.1_pt1 | contig 53722 bp, 81 predicted proteins | sample 5559201 | NCBI WGS metagenome assembly JAABUP01 (sample SAMN10711887, study PRJNA513373) | rock metagenome | isolation source: Antarctica rocks | place: Antarctica | reverse complement strand
GAAAGCTGTTACGCTGTTGATTGGGTACTAGGTTCACAACAAAACATGCCACGAGGCAATACCTTGAGCCTCAGAGAAGCTTTCTGCCCTGCAATCTGCCCAGTTTTGTAACAGCGCTTGCGGAACACTTTTGAAGCGCAGAATCAACATGGGGAATTTGACATATCAGCGACGTATGTTGCAGCTTGACTCAAGAACTGCAAATGATATTTACAGTGGGCATTTATGCCTTGACAGCATACTTTCGCTGAGGGAAAGCACTTGCCCTCTTTCTCTGCTTCTCTAGCTTGTTGGTTTGCTGCACATTGTAACAGCATCCTCAGGACATGAGCATCTTTGGACAGTAACAAATCAACTGCCGTACTTTGCTTTGGTCCAACAGCAACACAGTTTAAACATTTCCAAGGGATACATGAGAAAAGGGATGGAGGCAAAGGATACAAAGGGTACGTAGTGAAAGAGAAATCTTGACTCAAAGTCCACAATGAGTGCAGACAGTTGGAAGCTTGTACATGACAAAACTTAACTTCAAGCAAAGCATAATGCCCACTCTTCAATGTGCATACTTTCAAAAACACCAATATACTGACCTGGTGCTTGGTCATCCTTTTCCTGATGGCACGAGTCTTCTTTGGTCGCAGATCTAGAGGGACGTATTTCTGCACATGCACAGTTGGGTGTGAGCAGCATTGCAATGGGGACAGGGTCATGCAAAGCACGGAAAAGCATGGAGGCAAATGCGCCTGCACCACAATGCAACATGTGTCACAGCAGCTCAGAAGTCCTTTCAGTGGAGGCACACGAGATTCGCAACAAACTTACAATGCATCAATCATGCAGTGCAAATCAGTCTGACCATGCCAATGCACGGCTTGCAGCCCGTACACCCATGAATGCCGCATGGCAGCAAGAGTCAGACACAACAAGCCTATGATTGCGCATCGTGTGCATGATGCAGAGCTTTGAACGACATGGCAGATGAGCAGTTGGATATGCTGATCACTTCATTAAAACATTACAATGGTCGCAGGCCCCAGACATATCCAGTGCATCAACAACAGATTCACCTTGTTCTTGTACACATCACGGAGAGCCTTCTTCTGCTCCTGTGAGATAACAGTGAGGACACGAGCCACAGACTTGCGCACAACCTTGCTGCAGCACACACAAAGAAAGGTTTGGCATAGCTCTTCAAGTGTAAACTGTCACTGAGGGTGACTTGCAAATGATCAACCGAGGGTGCTGAAGCAATCTGTTAGAAATGTGTTTCAAGCCAGTGCAGCTGTTCAACAGCTAAAGAACTAAGCAATGTATCTTGTCCAGCTTTTGAGCCTCACATCTTTGATAGCTTGTTAGGTGCTCCACCAGTGACCTTGGCAACCCTCAAAGCTCCAAGCTCCTGCTTCAAGTCTTTCAACTGCAGCATAAATACTGCTGTCAGCACAGTGAGCTGATTCAAAAGCTGTGCTGACATGGCTTGAACGAAATTGATGTAATAGCTTGCTGAATCCCTTTGCTGACTTGCGAAGCTGAGTTCAGTGTATTGTAATGTGCCCACCTGGGCCTGCAGTTCTGTCTTGGACTTGGTCCGCAACTCATGAGCCTTGATTCTGGCTGCACGCACATTGATAGGGTTTTTAGAACAGGCAGTGCCAAGATACAGGATAAACAAGGCGACGAGCCAGCTTTAGACACAGCTCGAAGCTTGTATTGTGCTCTACAGTGCGGCGGCCTGGCAGATTTCTTGCGCGAAAGAGACTAACGCTGGTGTCACACATACGCAAGAATAGGGATGCATGAGCGGACGTATGCTTACCCATTTTGACGCGCCGCCTGTTCCGAAAAGGGCTCGCACGCAGCGCTTCCGCACTTCCTGTCGTGCATTTTGCTACGTTCAGATTCCTGCATACAAGAATTGACCTATCAGCGTAGCCCTAAAGCTCACGTTTGAATCGAGTGCCATGGCAACTGTTCTGCGATTACCAGTTCGATTCGACTTGTGTATTGCCGCAGCACACAACAGTAAAGCACAGGAGCAATCAGGTCACGTCGGACTGCAGGCGCAGAGCTATGCCTGAACTGTTGCAGTTTAAAGATGCAAGCAGCATGCGTGACTACTCGCGACAGCAGCGGCAAGCAGGGAAGCGGATAGCTTTGGTCCCGACCATGGTGAGCGTCCAACCAGCAGCACTCGAGCTTGCACATTGCCTGATAATCAACGATAGCCCGTTTGCAGGGTTACCTGCACGCAGGACATATGTCTTTGGTGCAAGCAGCCACGTAAGTCCCCAATGCTGACTGCGGCCAAATGCTTGTGTTCTGCGTCAGCTTGTGAGCAAAGACTACTGCAGGGAGCGGGCAGACATTGTCATTGTTTCAATCTATGTCAACCCAACACAGGTATATGCTATATTTGGCTAACCAGCATTTAGTAGCTTTGGCTGGCTTGCTGCGCAGCTCCACAATGCAACCACCATCTGTCCACTTTGCCAACCACCATCATACCTCATCATCAATGCATGTGGTTCATGCAGTTTTCTCGAAATGAAGATTTTGGAGTCTATCCTAAAGCCAGGGTAAGGCATTTGTAAGTCTGATTGAGCTGCTCAAGTGTTGCTAGCAATCCTAATATTGCCTATGAGATGCAGGAAGAAGACCACAGAAAGTTGCTTGCAGCGGGTTGTGCTGCAGTGTTTGAGCCTGCTTCCCTGTACCACTCAGGTATAGAACAGTTTGTGTTCATGATGCTGCAAGAATGCGCACCTTATGCCCACCCCATGTATGAGCAGGAAGGTGGCAGAGCTGCATTGCATGCTCTCTACCCACAATGTGGTCTCTATAGCTGTGGAGAACCAAGTGCATGCAGCCCTGGGGCATGTGCATGTATAGCAACTGCTGACAGTGCATATTAGATGCATGACGCATCAGTTCAGTTGTGTTGCAGGTTCATCAGACGGCGCAGGGGATAATGCAAATGTAGTGGGATCTGGCGAGCATGTGGTGGGCGCTCATGAGACTTTCATTCAGGTGGAACAGCTACAGAAGGGCCTCTGTGGCGTGTCACGACCGCACTTCTTTCGTGGAGTGGCCACGGTAAGCCTTGATCATTGCCTATTTGCACTGCCTGACAGTGCTCCACTACATATGGATGCAATGCATGCGTAATACAGAGCATCAATGTATACAGCATTTCCCAAGCCGTGATTAGGCTTGACAGCGCACAGCTCTGGTCAATGTGATAAGTGAGCCTTGCTGGTGAACATCTGAGCTTGCACGATGCCTATGGTGTCTCGGGTCATAGGGGTAGGTCCAGGGTCAGGACCAGGCTGAGTGTCAGAATCAGCAGTGTAGATGCCGTACACTGTGCATTGTATCAAGGGTGATCACTCATCAAGAATATATCATGGCAGCAACTCTGTTTCATCAGGCTTCCACAACTATTCATGCCATCAACATGGCATGTTCACAACAAGAAGGTGCAAGCGTAGACATGATGTCATGCCAACACATTGCAAGAGGTGCTGCTTGCTGTGCCATAGTGCAACAATCATGTAGTCACTAGCAGTGCTTGGAAGCTCTGAAGCCAAAGCACTTTCAGCTGTCAAAGCCTCACGTCCTGGGTGCGGTTCCACGTCTTGTTTGAACAAGCCTAACCAGGTATGGTCTGTTGTCATTGATCCAAGTGTGCCTCGCAGATTGTGACCAAGCTGTTCAACATTGTGGAGCCTGATGTGGCAGTCTTTGGCAAGAAGGACTACCAGCAGTGGCGAGTCATCTGCCGCATGGTGCGAGACCTGGACTTTGATGTGGAAGTTGTGGGCATTGCAACTGGCAGGGAAGAAGATGGGATGGCCATGAGCAGCAGAAACGCCTTGCTCACACCAGAAGACAGGCAGCGAGCTGTCTGCATCTCACAAGCTCTGAAGGTGAGTCTCAGGCTTGATTGCAAATCCATTCTCTTCCATTGCCTTCACTTCCCTTCCACAGTTCCATAATGGCTGCTGTGTTGGTTGTTGGGCAATGAAAACAGTACTCTGTCATCAAGCACAATTTGTACAAAGGACAAATGTCTTGTGTCTCTTGCATGGGCATTTCTCCAGGCATTAACCTAGGCCTACCCACAGGCAAGGCAGGCAGATCCTTTCAGCCTGACCAAAATGACAGCGTCCGATTTTAAGTGTGTGAGTGCACCCGTACGTTGCACATGTCATCAAGATGTGGCTGATTGTGCTTGGCATGAGATGAGCTGCGCACACTCTGCCCCAGATACAGATATTTTGGCATGTGCAACCTCGGTACAGGCCCAGCACAGCCTTTGCTGCCACATTGTCTTGCATTGTGTTTCAGATTCCCCATTCTGAAATGCAATGCTTGCAGGGCTCTAGCATTGCGTGTGAGCTATGCCAAAATGGTAGATGAAGCTTGCAGTGCTTTTGCGTTGTGCCTGAGCTTTGCATTTGTTTGTTTGCAGTGGGCAGAGGAGCAGATCTCACACCATGAAGCAACACCATCTGGCATTCAGCATGAGGTGACAGACAGGATTAGCAAGGGGGGTGGCAGAGTTGATTATGTCAGTGTCACAGATGCTGAGAACTTGCAAGAGCTAAAGCATTTTGTATCAGGACAAGAGGTACTTGTAGCTATTGCTGCATTTTTTGGTTCTGTGAGACTGATAGACAATGTTGTCACTGTAAAGCAAGCGGGGTGATCAGCAAAATGATGACTTGTAGCGGCACGCCTGAAAGAGACAGTGATGACTGAGATCTGTCAGAACTTGGTCAGGCATGTCGCTGCACAGTGTCCACCAATTTTAGCAGGCAAGCTGCCCAGCAAGCTTGTATGTGTAGCGGGATACAATGAGTTAAGAGGCATCTAATGACGCAATGTGGAATTTTGCCCTACAACACTATGCATCAAATGACTACTTATTAATGTATTGTTTGGCCAAAATTGCATGGCTGCAAGACCACGCTTCATTGCTGACACCAACGACAGCTGACTGCTTCCAGGCATCTACGAGCATGCAAAAGTGTCTTGCAGATCTGCTGACCGTTCTAGGTGCTTCACATGGCGCAGGTGCAAGCATTTGTCAGTGGACAACGTCTGTTTGCTTAGAAAGTGCACGTGCCTTTGCATGTGTATGCTGCGCATGCCGTTGATGAAATGATGTAATATTTGTTGTCTTTGTAAAGAAGCCAGCTCACACATCAACGTTGTCTCCGTTCAAGAAGTATACTAAATTGCCCTGGACTGCTTAGTTTACAGCAGGTTCTGCTGTTTCCTGGCGATCTCTCAGATGCGTGCACTGCAAGCCTGCATCTGATTTGTGTATAAATACCTTTTTGAAGCATGCCTCTGCATAATACTTGTCAATGACCACAAATCCCTGCATGTTCAGATCTCTGTGATGGTCGTGCGCCCTGGCAATTGCGGCTGCTGCTTCTTGATCATTCATGAATACTGCCGAGGTCCCTGTGAAGTCAAGGATTGTCTGGCTGTCATGGCTGCCCATCATGCTGCACAATTGGTGCTCTGTCTGCCCAGACCCACCAACAGTCAGCTGCTGTAGGGTGGCCATCAGCCTTTCCAGCGCTTGCTGCTTGCAATATTGGCATTAATGCCCGTGAAGTGGTGGCCAGGCTTCACACACGCACATGCTGCTTCGGTCCACATCAGTATTAGTACTGTACTATATCCGTTCGAGGATTCTTCCAGATTTCGCCATTGGTGTCCAGAGGTGCGGCGTGCGCATCAGCACCCTACGCATACCGGCTGCACGTGAGCTATACTGCAGAATGTACTGCGTGGAGGATGCTGACGTATTCCGTGAAGCCTGGCTACCTTGCAAGATCTTAATCGACATCAAAGTTCACAATCCTCACATCGGACAGCTTGCGCATCGCTGGGCCGATCCCGTAGATCTCTGTGCTATCGACCTCGCATCGAAGACTTTTGTTCATCTTACAAAGTCTGGAGCTGAACTCGACTTACGCTTCGCGCGCGTGTAGACTGGACAGTTTGCGATCTTTTTGCGTCGAAGCTCAAAACTCGAGTTGCTAAGAGCGGCATTCATGCCTGGCCTGCGTAATTCGTTTGGGAGCTTCACAGGAGCAGACTCGGCACGTCTGTCTTCCCTGCAGCGGTCGACCTCTTCCTCTAGGTATGGTGCCGACTGCCGCACTTCGTGAGCACGGTCGCGCAAGGATAAGCCTTCGCAGTCTGTGCAAGTATTGAGTGCTTGCATGGTGCATTCGCATGGTCAGATCTCCGTCAAGATTGGCCCGTTTTGGTTTCCCCCGTTGTTTGTCTTGCATGCCTAGCTAGACTAGCGCCGTAATTTTCACAGTCTGATACCTATCTGATCACGCCTGACCAGTTTGTTTGCTGCCTGGCAGCTGCTGTTTATGTGGCAGTTGTGAGATTGCTTCCTGTTTAAAGCCTTTTCCTCCTGGTACATAAACACTCTATTGGCTGTATTTAGGTCTCGCACTCCAGCACGACTGGCTGCCAGGAGGCAAGTGAACAGTGCAGAGCCCTCGTATGATGTCTCTGGCATACCCACATGCAGCACATCTGGCAGGTAAGCAGCGCACTGCCCTCAAGTTACTGCAGAGCTCACTTTATCAAATTCCCATTTGCATACTTCAAATGCTGTTTCATGTCGAGCATCAACTGACTCTGGCTCTCACATGTGCAGGGACATTGTTATGGCCAAGTCTGCTTTGCATGCGCTGGGCAACTTGAAACCACCACAAGCACAAGCAACCTATGGCCTGCCACCCTCACTGAACCTTGATACCCTGAATCACAGCATCAAAATGGCAGCAACATGGCAAGACATACAGACACTCATCAGCGCAGCCACAGCTAATGCAGTCACTGCCTCCAACACCAGCTACGCTCTATTTAGACTGGGCTGTATGTCCTGCTTGTCAGCACCACAGAAGCAAGCACAGATCAAAGCTTCTGGACTCATTGAGCACCTGTTCGCCCTCACCTATGACAAGCTCTCAGACTGTGGCTCACATGAGCTCACACACACTATGGACGCATGTGCCAGGCTCAGGCACAGGCCGCCACCGTATGTTCTGCAAGCCATTGCGTTTCAGGCACAGAGCCAAGCTGCATCCTTCACAGCACAGCAGCTGTCACTGCTTCTATGGGGCTTTGCCACAGTAGGTTACAAGCCAGAAGATGCTGCACAACAGGCTCTCAATCAGGCTGTACTACGGGAAGCAGCTAAATTCAGCCCTCAGGGCATCAGTCTCACCCTGTGGGCTTTTGCTACCCTACATCATGTGCCAGCAGAAGCAGTACTCCAAGCGCTCTGCAGCAACTGGACCACCAACATGGTGAACTTCAAGCCACATGAGCTGGCAAACTGCCTGGAGTCCTGCGCAGCATTGAGCTATGATCCTGGTCACACTGTGCTTGATAGCATAGCCAAACGCATGGGCAGATCAGCTACGGCAAACAGAGGGCAAAGCAAGGTTTCTGGCAAACCATCGTTGACGCCTGGAGCCAAGCGAGTTGTCATCCCATCATCACCCAGTGCTGGCCATTTGTCAGCTTTGATCAAAGCACCAGTTGCAGCAACCTGTGGTAGTGCCCCTGCTGTCTAGACTTCACTTTAGACTTCACTGAATGTGCTGCTTTAGCGTTTTGTACCTGCTTGAATGAACGACATGTGAGTGTTTACTGACTATCGGCTTGTTTGCTGTGATGTTGTAGTGCCGCCTAGGTAGAACTGCTGAGTAGCTTTCCGTGTGCTATATGTAGTCATTGTCTTGTACATTGTGTATGCTCTACTGAGGAGATTACTGAAGACACTCACACTCATGTATTTACAGAACTAGCACACCTTTAGCTTTGACGAATCCTCGCAGCACTCTTTGGGCAAGCCACTTCTTAACTATGTATCCATCAAATACGTCTTGCAAAACGCTATTTGCTTTTTATAACATAAAACAACTGCTTGTGGTGTTGCATTGCATTGACAGGCGCTATAGAGTCTGGCTGGTATCTGTGCAGCAGGCCTTGAGAGGTTACATGAGTAACCATTGATCTCAAAGCTCAGGTGACACTGTGCAGCCTTGACTACGCAGGTTGGGATTCTGTGCTGGTCTGCATAGCATGCACTTTGCCCTCAATGTTTGCAAAAATGGTCTCATAGATATACCTACAGTACACAATCCACAGTTACGACTTACCACAGGAGGGTATTAATGGCTGCAACACAGTAACGCAGGATTTGACAACCAGCCGCTCAATGATCATAATGCCTGACCATACATTGGCCTGTCAATACAGGCCTGACCACATAGCATCAGGATGGCCTGTGATGTGGCGCATATGCTTTGCAAGAAAGTGCAATGCTTCAGATGACATTGGGCAAGTTGCTGACCAGTCACTCATCCATCCTGTAAGCTAGTGTATCATGTGTCTGCTAAAGTGCATGGTTGGATACCAGCCTGGAGAAAGTGGCCAGTGACATGATAGTGTGCTGAAGTGCATGCAGCGCAGACACATACAATCCTGCGATGGTGCACTCAAATGCTCACCATAGCTCTGTAGCTGTGATCTGCATGCCTTTCAGCTTGATTGTGTAATCATCACAGATGGCTTGCAGCCGCTGTCTCTCCTCGCTGCTCAGCTGCTGAGCTGTGAGAAGCCTGAGTACCGAGACATGCATGATCTGGGTCTGCCTCGCTGGGGCACCTGGAAATGCCCTTGTCAGCTGCTCCCTGAGATGGTTCAGACTGCCATCTCTGTCTATCAGACAGACAAGCAATGTGCCACTGTCCGCCAAAATTACCCTGTGCACCTGCAGTTCTTTCAGCATCTGCCTTGTTTTTGGTGCTGTACACTGAATAATCATGCAGCCTGAGTAATAGCAGCAGAGTAGCAGGAGTCCAGTGGCAAGGCATGGTCAAAGTTCATGCCATGACAGCGTCACCCGCACATGTGGCATAAGGCATGTTGTCATGGGTGATGACTATATGCTGTGTGAGCTCAAAGGGGAGTAAGACCACAACAGCAGAGTGCTGAATCCAGCATGTGACCTGCCGGCGGTTCACATGATGGCAGCTGAGCAGGATCAAATTTGTGTTCAATGCACTGGGTGCTGTGTTGCACCTTTGCAAATGCAGCTTGTGACACCAACACCAAGACCATCATCAACTTCCTTTTGGTTGTCAACCCAGCAGGCGCTTTAGTACATATGTGAGGAGGCCTCCTTTGCTTCCAAAGGCAAAGGAGAGTAGAAATTACCTCCAGGTTGATTGGCTGGTTCTGTCCCACCAGCTTCTGTATTGTCTGGTGCTCCTGATGCAGAGCATCACCACTGGGAAGGGCCCTGTGTCCTGATTCTGTCTGTTGTAGACCAGGGGCAAGGGGCTTCAAGGGATTGGGCCGGGCATCATCATATTTGGATGTGTGGAAGATTGTGATGTGCCACCGCTCTGGTTCGTTGACATACAGCTCTGTGCCTGTCAATGGCGCATGGTCTCATGTGAACAGCTGTAGATTGTCTGCTTTGCATTGAGCATTTGCATGCTGTTCATGTGACACACAAGTCATCAGGAGAGCTTGCAGCTTGTCAGATAGCGGAGCAACTGGTGAGCAGCAGACTTCTGCTCAGCAGCAAGCATAAGTATGCTATTGGCTGCAGGTAGCTGCTTGAGGAGACCCTCTGAGTAAAGTGCATGCCTGAGCGCAGTGCTTGTTGAAAGTCGCATGAAAGTGCTGACACCGCCTCCACCAGCTGCGCTGATGCCTTGGCAAGGGGAATGACAATCAAACGGACTGTGTCACTGCCAAGTGAGATTGGGAACTTGGCATATGGCAACGGCACAAGCTCACACCCCTGGTGAATATATCTTTGTCTGGCAAACAGGTAGAACATGCTGACACGCGCTATGAGCAGAAGAATGGCTGCATCACAAGTGTGGCTGAAACAACATAATATTTTTCACCTGGCAGTGTCGATGAAATCGGCGCTGAGGCCTTGAGATACGAATTTGGCGGACATTTCGTCATAAACAACGCGCAACTTGTCTGAAGCCTGCAGTAATCACTGAGTGACAAGCTCGTCCGGGTCAAGCTGTGACTCATGACTTTACAACACCTACAGCTTGTGGAGCGGACGTCATGGCCGGTATCAACTTGAAATTGCGGGTGCGCCGGGCTGATCTACACGGGTGACACTTAGCTTGACACGTGCAGATCAGCTGCATAGGTCTAGCGCCATGTCTGCAGCACTGCAGCTGGTGGCCAACTAGTCAACAATGCCGGCATTAAGCGGCAACCGTTCAGATTCATGGTGCATTTGGCGGACCTACATCAGAAGGCATGAGTGTGCAATACTGTATCTGGTTTCGGAGCAGGTATCAGAAAACTTTCCTGAGACAGAGCTGGGAAGAATAGGGTGTTACTGCCAGACAGCCCATACGATGATGTAGGTCATGAACGCGTAACGTGCACAAGAGTTCCTGCGCGATGGACAAGCATGCTTCAACAACTTGTGCCATCCGTGTTGTCGCCTCAGGCTTCAACATGGCAAGCTTGCAGTGGCCAGCCAGGCCCAGCACCATTTAAGCCGGGACTGGCGCCATGAAAATCATCACAATTTACGTCAGCAGGTCTGCTTGAGTAAACCCTGACGTAATGGTAAATCCACTTGAAGGGGCCCAAACCTGTGCACAGCCTCTACGATGACTCATAAACCTTGCAAGATGATCTACTATTAAAACATGTCTGCTCACGTCTCTGCCGGTTGCGAGTTGCACAAGACTTGTTTGCTGTGGTGAAATTGTCGCATCAGACCGCGTTCGCTTTTTGCAGAGAGGGCAATGGCGACTCCCATCCGACAAAGATGTGGCGGAGCAATGCCGCTGTATAATGCGTTGGTAGTCTGTGCGGTGTTGATGGGTGAGTGCTTAATACCCTCTCCTTTCGGCAACGTCGCAGCTTGAAGCGCGGTGTATGGTCAGGCCAACAGACTGTATTGCTTGAAAGCCGCATCTGCAGATCTGGTCTAGACTCGACGGCATGCCATCTGCACCTCTTACTAAAAAGATTGGGCTGCCGATGCAGGCGCATGCTCCGCAGAACGGCCATCTTCAAGGTCTCTGCTGGCCAACTCTACTTCGCCATCAACCTTGTCGCCGGCCAACACGAGCGTCACAGACCTCACAGCGACCCAAGCCATCGCCATGCTGTGCTCTCGCAACATGACTGCTGTGCAGTATGTCCAAGCTCTGTTTAGTCACTACGATGCAGGCGGTTTCGAGTGTCTAAAACGCATTCATCTCACTGAACCGGACACAGGTGAGATCCAATGAAGCTTTCATCACGTGCTAGGGCTGCACACAGCTGCACCACTGCTGAAGCTGACCTGGTTTAACCCCCTGTGCACGCTTCTTCTGGAGTCAGTGACGCATGTAAAATTGTCTGGGAAGTGACTTTATAGTTGGGGCTTCAGGTTTTGGCTGATGCTGCTGCTGTGGATGCCAAGTATGCAAATGGAGAGACTATAACACCATTGTGCGGGCTCCCTTTGGCAGTGAAGGATACCATTGACGTGCAAGGGTACCGAACAACTGCAGCTACACCTGGACTTGCACGTGAGTCACTCCATTGGCACTGTTCATGCACAACTTCCTGCCTGACTACAGCTGATCAGTCATGACTGACATCCTCAATCATCACACACAATGTCGCCATCTGACATGCTTTTTGATTGCCAGGACAAATGACTTAATGTGACTGTGCTGATTGCATATTGTGCATCAGTTACAGGCGTCCTTGCAGACTGCTGTAGGCACACCTGTGAATGTCACCATTCGTTTGATCGTCAGCCAACAGCACAGCTTATAGCGTCACCTTCTGCTTAGTCTGCACACTTCAACTTCTTGAGTTTGATCACAGGCAATGCCTGCCAAGTACTCACGCAGTGCCACAGCTCATACTGTCAGCTTTGCTTGATCTGCTCATGCAGAGGCTTTCCCAGACTTCAGTGCACCCCTGATCGACAACTACCTCTCCCAGAATGGAATCATACTGGGCAAGATGAACCTGGCTGAGCTGTCCTCAACTGTCACCTCCATCAATACAAATGGTCCAACCTGCTACTCATACAATGACATCGGGTGCTCCACCCCGCTGAATGCCTACAACCAGACTCGCATCGCAGGAGGTGAGCATCAAGCACTTGAGTGCACTGAGTAGCACTTGAGTCAGGCTGTGCCATGACACACTGTTGGCTGATGCATGTTGCATGCATGCCTTGGCAGGCAACTTGTGCCTGTTTTTATTTGTGGCTCTGCACAGATGTACACACTATACAGAGTCTATTTCTGCTGCTGTGGTGACTCAAACAGCAGCACACTCAATCACTCAGTCGAGTTGCAACAAGCACTGCACAGTTGCAACAAGTAACAAGAAACAGTAGCAATGCATGCGCATTTTGTCACGTTGTGAGCAGCACAAAACGGCAGACACACCAAGTACCAAAGTTTCACAACTGAGCACTGTGCTGTTTGCACACAGGCAGCAGTGCAGGATCAGCTGCATCAGTGTCCGCCAGATTTGCCCCCTGGGCATTGAGTGAGGATACGGGGGGGTCCTGCAGGGCGCCTGCTATTGCCAATGGCATCTTTGGGCTGAGACCCACCCTGGGGTGCTACAACTACTCTGATGCCCTGGTGCTTGCCACCTTCACCAGAGACACTGTAGGCAAGCTCCTTGTTCCTGTTTGTATTCCTCCAGTTCTTCTTGCATCTTTTTCTTCTTTTTCCAATGACAAATCAAATGTCTGAGGCGGTCGTCACATGTTCATGCTCTTGTCCCTTTTCTTACTGGGTGTCCTTCTGTTCTTCTTTTTGTCTTCCTGCAATGCACAGAGCATGCCATTGGGACTAGCATGAGGAACAGCCTAACAGGTTGCATGTTGACATTCAAATGGTCTGACTGCCTTCAGAACAGCATTCTCCTATCAAACCAGCAGGGCTGCTGCAGTCAATGCAGATACATCTAGTACCTGTGACTTGCTGGGGACAAACAGCACAGTGCGGCACTGAGCCTATATGCTGAACCTGGTCCTGCCTTGCAGTCATGCCCGGGCAAAGCGCCTGCTTCCGCATGCGACATATGGCTGGATAGTGATTATGCCTTGCTCCATTTCAGTGACTGACAATCTTACCAGATTTTGCACACAAAAAACCTGTATCACCTTCATTTTTTGGTTTCCAGGTAGCTGTGGTCAGGAGCAGATGTGCACTGCAAGCCACTTCATGCTCACAAACAAAACATTTTGTGCTCACGATCCAAACACTCCATGCTCACAAACAAGAGAAACTGTGCGACCACGGTCATCCTGAGTCTCTCCGGCTGCCGCCTTGAGAGGCTCCCGTCCTGATCGCCAAAAATCGCACATTATCTTTTCCTCATCCTGAGCCCACACCACATTGCTCTTGTTTGACTTCAGGCAGCTTTGGAAGGACTATGGAGGACCTCGTGTTGCTGGACAGCTTCATGCGCACCTCCAACGCCACCACAGATGAGCTGGGCGCGCTGAGTCAGCCAGTCTCCTGTGCTGTAGATGTGGACAGGAGCATGAACCTGTCCGGCTTGCGTCTGGGGATGCCCAGCAACTTTGGGTGGGTCAACCCCGGCCTCAGTGGGGAGGTAACTACCCTACAACCCAAGTTCTGCTGACCCAATCAACTGGGATATCAACTTGTCTGGGAACTTGGCTGATGCATGTCTAGTCGCAATAGCGTTGTGTTACGTGACTGTCAAAACTGTTGTATCCGTAAACCTGATAGGGATGCTCAGAAGGTTGCTCTGCAGAGGCAGGAGCTGCCCTTCACATACCAAGCTCAGCATGAGCCAGAAACCTTGAACATGATGAGTACTGTCGAGAAGTTCGAATTCCTGCCGGGATACGTTTCCCCCTGTGGCAGAGTCTCAATATAATTACTGGTCAATACACCGAATGTATTTGTGTGCCCACTGCAGATCGGATGCCTACCAGAAATCAAAAACTTGCAGTGCCTGCATGACTGTGTGCATGTGTGAGGTGCAGATTCAGAACATCACCAACTATGCCATGCAAACGCTGATGGCAGCAGGAGTGGAGCTGGTTCCCTTTGACTCCCAAGCCCTGAATGATGTGAGTGCTGACGCTTGGGGTGACAACACAGAAAGTTATGCTTTTGAAGACACTGACACTCTGGCCAGGTAGTCAAATGCTTTACCATTTTGGTCGGTCTCTCAGATGCTTTAGAATTTTTTGGCAGTCTATCACATGCTTAACACTTCTTGTTTTGCATGCATAGTCATGATTGCCACCCTGCACCTGTAAATGGCAGTGACTGCAGTGCACGCATATGTTGGGCACTTGCAAAAGTACCAGGACCCATTTTTTTGTGCAGGAAAATCCTTTGATGGGAGGTGAATCAACTTATGGTATAACTTCCGAGTTGTGCTTGCTGACCATTGTGCAAAGTAGAAGCCATTATTGCATGATGCACATCATGTCATAGTGAGTTGCAACATCTGACATGTAAGGGCAAAGGGGACCAAAAAAGAATAAAAGCATGTGGAATGATGTCTGTCTGATGTCTGTCTGATGCTGTGTGCCATTCTGCAGGTACCTATACAGACACAACTACACACTCAGCGTGCCGGAGGTGTACTATGAGGTCAACAGACCTGACCTGAATGCTCTGTATGTCAACCAGCTCATTCAAAGGGACTTCAGCAGACAGGGCTCAACTGATGATTGGGTCAAATACCTCACCACCAGTAAGTCTGGCTTCTAAAGCATTGAATCATCAATGTTTGGGCACTATCATGCCAGCTCTAGAGGCAAGGCAAGGACATATATAGATCTACATAGATCTATGTGTGTCCTTGCACTGCCTCAGTACCTGTGAGTGCTGTGTTCAAAAGACATCTGTGCTGGGTTCTGACTCCCATGACTCATGGGTGGCTCTGTTGGCGCCAAATACGCATGTCTCAAGCGCTGAGTCCTGAGTTCTGAGTCTAACATGCAGCCTTATGTCTGGTCTGTTTGGTGACTGTACAGAGGCCGGCATCTGTGCTGGATTCTGACTCTCAAGCCATGACTCACGGGTGGCATTGTTGGCGTCGTTTATCTCTGTCTCAACTGCTGAGTCCTGAGCTCTGAGTCCAACATGCAGCCCAATTCTTGGTCTGGTTGGTGACTACACAGAGGCCATGTCCCTGACCACCTCTGTCTCAACTGCTGAGTCCTGAGTTCTGAGTCTAGCATGCAGCCTGATGTATGTTTTGTTTCGTGAATGCAGAGAGGCCAGCCATCATCAACACCTGGAACAATGCTTTTGAGGAGTATGATGTGTCAGCCTTCCTATATCCAGGCTTCTCCACTACCTTACCGTAAGTTCAATCCCTCTCTCTCTACTGTCACTGGCAAAGGATGTTCAGTTTTATTTAGTACTTTACAGTCTGGGGTGTTGAGCCAGTTGTGACTCATTAGACATCCTGGTTTGAAAGCACAGATGAACGTAGATACACTATTTGAGTCATTGCTTTGCTCTGAATATGCAGATGCGGCCTTTACAATGGGTTTGCTGCATTCATCCCTTTTGCCCAGGCTTATAGTGCCAGCAGATCATACCTGTCTTCCTGTCTTGAGGTCTGACATTTGTTTTGACCCCATCAAGGGACATGAAGCAGAGTTGCTGGTGCTTTGCCACTGGTGATTAGACCTGTTACCTGGTCAAAGCCTGTAGTCATCACATGGTTCTGTTATGCTGCCCAGCAGTCCTTTGTCATCAGTGACAGCCTTCCAACCACTCTCTTTCACCACTGGCTGATCCAGTCATGTGTGAAGTATCACTGGTCTAAGATGAGATCTGTGCAAACCTGCTGCTGCCAGTACAGTAACACAGTCATTGCACTGGGTGTAGGGAGATTGATGCATGCGAACCATACGTCAAGTATGCCAATGGCAGTGTGATCAGCTTCCCTGAGACGTGCTTCTATGAAATCGATGCTCAGGCTGTTGTTACAGGTAAGCGACTGACTACCCATTTTATAGCTGTGGCTTCAGACCAACAGCATTGAGTGGTACCTCACACACACTGATGCGTGCAGTGTTAGCCAGTTTTGCATCTTTGGAGCTGCATCCATCTTGCTCAACCAACCAGCAATACTGCATGCCTGACTCAGTGACGTCTTGGGTCTCTGCAGATCTTATGCTGTCAACAGGTTTTTAGACTTGCAGAGCTGTGCCACTGCTACAGGACACTGCTGCAGGGTCAGCTCTTGAAGTTGTTCGCTACAGCATGCGCTTCAGTCAGCAAAACTTGGTATTGCCTGTTCAGACAAGATCCACTTCACCAGCCTGCTACACCAGTCACACAAGGGGAAAGGGGGGGATCCAAAGGGGAGGGAAGGGGGTCAAAGGGGAGGGAGGGAAAGAGCTAGTCATGCATTCTACTGAGACATTGCGCTTGCTGTCTGCAGCTTTGGTGTTCCCCATTGGTTTTGACAGCACAGGAGCACCCTTTGCTCTGCAGCTGAGTGCTCCAGCTGGCATGGATGGCTTCTTGATGGGTCTGGGTTTGGCCCTGGAGAAACTGTTTGGCCCCATGCCTGCCCCACCAACCACTGCTGCCTGCTCTGGCTGCTCCTCGAATGTCTTCTACACCAATGTGAGCTTGACTCACCCCTGTTTTGGTCCAGAATGTAGAAGTTTACATTCTCAGTGCACAAACCCTAAACCCTTTTTTCTTAGTGTTCACATGAAATCACGGTTAATCCATACATGCTAGTTTGAAACAAGCTGTGCACCCCAATATCAGCTCCGCCGTGTGTGGCTACCTGCGTTGGTTCACCTTTCCAACTCCTGCCACTCCAATACAAGCTCAAGGCTGTTTTCACGCACATCTTGTCAACAGTCTCAGGGTGATTGGTCTACATGCAGGTGACCTACAGCGGTGTGGGAGCGCCTCTCAGCAATGACACCTGGACCAACTTTGGGCTGACCTTCAATGGCACTTGTCAGTCAAGCTACCTCACCAGCTACGGCAGCAAGGGGCTGTTGGGATCTGGCAACCCTCTGTCAACTTCATCCGTGCCAGCTGTCAGCACCTCAGGATAAGCTGTCTGCTGCAATCAAAGTATTTTCAACACAGTTGATTTTCTCAGAATGGAAGAATATCTCAGTGAGTTTCAAGGCTCAGACCTGCTATCCATGCAGAAGAGTTGACGCCAAAGCCTCTCTTTGGGGTGAAAGCTATGACGCTGTACAGCTGGCGCAGCAAGAAGAAGTTCTGTTGCAGAAGCTATGCTATGTTTGGAAGATGAGTTTGTTAGTGCAATGTATGCAAAGAACTGTAGGCTTTGTTGATACAGCATACGCAGGATACCCCTATAGTATTGTTGCTTTAGTTGATGAGGCATGGTAGCAACCAGCATGTGATGTACCATGTACAGCTATATAAATAGCTGTACATGTGTAGCAGGCCAATGGCGAATGAGCAAGCTGATGAGTAAGAACTGCAATGTTCAGTTTGTTCTGTTCCCTCTGCTGCAAAAGCCACAAGAGGCCTTTTTCTTCTCTGTGTTAAGACTTGGCATTGACTGGCTTTATGGGCTGCAGGCATTGCTGTAGCCAGCCATTCATTGCTGCATGTATTCACTATGTATATGTTATGCAGAGAAAGAACTTGCGGTATGCACGTTTACAGCTGTTGCATGAACCACATGAGGTGTTTGCGCCTCAGCTACAGAGTGGTGCGCTTGCAAGGCCTTTACTGCAAATTTTCATATTATGTATGCTTAGCATAGCTTCGTAGGGCAAGCAAGAAGGTCAATGCAGAAGTCAACCTTGAGCAGCCTCTTAGCACCTCAAGCGGCATATTTCTTTTATCAGAACAGCAGGCTGTTGTAGCTTGAAACCAAGTTTTGAATTCCTGCCAATATCCTAGCAGTATCTTCTCAGAGTCACACTGTGCTAGCACAGTTTGAAAGCAGAAACGAGACTAGGTGCAGGGCCCTGATGCGGCCCTGATGCGGCCTCAAACTCACTGCGCAACACTGCCTGCTACTAGGCTTTACAGCAACCCAATGTGACTTGTGTCAAACTGAGCCTCCTGGGCTGCATTGGAGTCTTGGTAGCTTTTGTGCAAACATAACACAAGATGCAACTTTTCTGAGCTGTCTTTGTGGCAGAAGGCCAACAAATGGTAGCTTGCCCACAACATGCATATGCCCTGCTGTAATGCATTGCAATTGGCGTATAGCCCAGAATTGCGCAGTCCATGCTGGACTAAAACGAGTGGTGATCGCAAAAAAACATTATTGAGCTAAGATGCTTGTACAACATTTGTGTGGTTCTGTCATGGAGGTCAGACAGTGTTAACATGCAACGCAAGCATGAGCATAGTGTATGTCACCCCACCATAGTATATGGTGCTATGCCATGCCCATTGATGCTGAATCTGTCAGACTGTCAAAACCATTTCTGGTCAAAGCAGGTCGGTTGTACAACATGTGTGCACTAGTGGTGCATGCGCAACCGACTCTTCGTGTGTGATGGTGTCCCATGCGCTTGGGTTCCAGCTATTGCATATCAAGGCTTGTGCGCCCCCAGTTCTGAAACGCTCCTGATTCCTACTGAAACTTTTACACAGTTGAAAATACTTGCAGGCTTGAATCTAAGCTCTCGACGCTGGTCAATCTGATCCACAGACATATCATCAGTGCTTGTATGGCACAGCAGAAATGTATCCCGAACAGTTAAGCTTTTTAGTTGCATGCTTGTCTTTGCCAATAGCGAATGACGCTCACCCTCTTAGCTGACAGGTGCCATACTGAGCGTGATCGTGGAAGTCCGTACTCAACAAGACAACATGGGATGTGGGACTTGAATGCAGTCAGCGAAAGAAGGCCCACGGTGGGTGCAGATGATTCCAACCGCTTGTTGCTGTGTCTCATGCTGACTCGGGACTCGGGACGTTCAAGTTGCCACAAGCCTGTATACTCTCATGATCAGAGTCTGATCACAACCAACAAGATCCCCTCAAATTAACGACAAGCAAGCACGTCAAGCTGAGCAAGAGGACATTTCATGACAATCGCGACAGATATTGAAGGTGCAGCAGCAATAAGCCTCGGTGAGCGTGCAAAGGATGTACCGAGACTGTCATTTCTTCAGGATGATCAGTCCCATACTTCGTTTCCCGCTCTGGAACTCCATTATCCTTAGAAGACAGACCCTAAAGTTTGGTAGAGCCATCAGCTCGGCAATGCAGCCCTTCCAGCTCTTCAGCTGTAGCGGCAGCGGCATTGCAGCCATGACAGGAGCAGCATTGCAGCCCTGGCAGTTCAGCAGCAGCAGCAGCAGCAGCAGCAGCAGCAGCAGCTTAGCTGTTACAGCTCAGCAGCAGCAGCAGCACCTCAGCTGTTACAGCTCAGCTGCACCAGCAGCGCAGCAATTTGCAGCAGTTTCAGCTCAGACAGCCTTGCAGCCATGCAGCCATGCAGCCATGCAGCCATGCAGCCATGCAGTCTTGCAGCCTTGCAGCCTTGCAGCCTTGCAGCCTTGCAGCCGTGCAGCCTTGCAGCCTTGCAGCCATGCAGCCGTGCAGCCTTGCAGCCTTGCAGCCTTGCAGCCATGCAGCCTTGCAGCCGTGCAGCCGTGCAGCCTTGCAGCCATGCAGCCATGCAGCCTTGCAGCCTAACAGCTCTGCAGCATCAATCACTAGCCTGGCAGCCCCAGGAAACAGCCTTGCAGCTTTACAACCTCATGGGCTTGCGATCCCAATGACAAGCCTCAAAACCTGAGATACCAACAACAGTTTTAGAGCCAAGCCGGCAACCAAAAGGCCCAACATCCTTCCAGAAAAGAAAATTTGCAGCTAAGCGCATGTTACATGTTCACAAATATATCAGCACCACCATCATCAGAGTGTCTTGCAATGTTGCACCAGTTACAGCAGGAACAGTTTGCAGGGCTTGCAATGATGCTGTGTCAAATGAATGTGTAATTACATATACTACAACATGACGTACAGCTGTGTGGGCATTGGTCTACAGATCGTTACTGATGTCAGATACACAGCAGGCATAATTGCACAGGGAACTACATCGGCTCATTGGTTGGTCAGTACATGTATATTGCCAAGATGAGATACAGCAAGCTTTTGCCTCAAAATCTGCAATGGGATTACTGTCAGCTTCCATCTGAGCTGCAGCCTCAGCTGCGTACCCTCTGCATGTTGTCACACATGCCTGGCAAGGAAAGGCTGTTGCTATGTTTTGCAAACATCATGCCTGCTCGCTTTGAAGGCAAAGTCGCCATTGTGACTGGTGGCGGCAGCGGCATCGGTGCGGCAATCTGTTATCGCCTCGCTGCGGATGGCGCTCAAGTCGTTGTAGCAGATATTGACAAAACCGCTGCAGACCGTGTATCGGACGGACTGGAAGCCAGCAAACCGTGGCAGGTCAGAGTTCCTGTGTTGGCCGGCAAAATTTCAGCAGCATGATCAAAAGCATCCCACAGGTGCGTCTGACATGGATGCTTCCAGCTGCGCAGGTGGACGTCAGCAAAGAAGCCGAGGTCCAGTTGCTTGTACAAGAGACAGTAAAATGGGCCGGCAGCCTTGACTATTACAGTTCAGTTTATCTTTGGCAATGTTAGAGCTGTCAGCGATACTGGTGAGATGACCAGCATCCTGCAGTTGTCTGCTTCCCAAGTACTAAAAGCTTGACAAAATGACCTGCTTCTTGCCATAACAACCACTCAAACCTCGAGAAGTAATAGAAACGCAGGTGAAAGTCATGAGTGAAAGTAGTCATGCTTGTCCAGCCCAGCAGAACCCAGGCTGTGGCTTGATTGTCTGGCATCAAGCATGTGATGCATGTGTGTTGAGCGGACAGTACGGCATACATGCAACAGCACTGGACAAGTTGTTATTTTGCAGATTGGGATTCTGCATTGGGAGTCAACCTCAAGGGATATGCATTTGGCATCAAGCATGCCTCTGAGGCCATGATCAAGCAGGCAGAAACAGCAAAGGACCAACCCAAGGCCTCTCAGTATGCCATTGTAAACCTGGCATCAAATGCAGCTGTGGTAGCAATCCCAGACATGGTCCCTTACTGCACTACCAAGGCTGGCGTCCTGGGCATGACAAGATCTTGTGCCTTGGACCTAGGGAAGTATAGCATCAGGTATCAGCCTACGCAAAAGAGGTGTGCAAAATTTGAAGGGTCTGAGTCTCTAAAGAGTGGCATAGCATTATGCTTGAGATTCAGATAGGCTTCTGAGATAGCACTCCCCATGCTGAATATGTCACTGTGCACCTGCAAAACTGCTCTGTCATGTCTGACAACCAGCTTTGATTTCTGATCTTTGTGCACAGGTAGAATTACCTCTAAGCATGTGTCAATGTGATCATGTGAGTACATGCAAACTTGTTTGAACCCAGGCTGACAGGAATATACTTGTTGAAATACAGTCAAAGCAGCGTCTAAAGTGCACTGCAGGGTGAATGCAGTGGTCCCCAGCGGCATCTTGACAGAAGCTACCAAGGCATATGCTGCTGGTGTGGGCATGAGTCTTGATGATGTGGTCAATTATCAGTCTACCCACATGATCATCCAAAGGTGTTGGCCATGTCTTGCATGTTTTCCATGTTGAGCTTGCAAATTCATCACTGTTGACACCAATGTGCTGAATGCTTTATTAGGATGCTCTACTTTGATGAAGTCTGCAGGTGGTGGGTTATGTATATATGGGGGTCAGGCTCCATTTCTGTGTGCATGTGGTCTGCAGGTTGGGCAAACCTGAGGAGGTGGCAGCAGCAGTAGCTTTTCTGCTTTCCAGTGATGCCAGTTTCATTACAGGTACCACACTCAATGCAGACGGTGGCTACCTGGCAAGATGAAGCATACAGAGATTCAATTCTTTGGAAAGTGCTATGCCTTTTCAAGCCACTGCAGCGTCCAGTATGGTGCTCTGGCCAGGAATTGCATCTTAGAAGAAAGCTGCGTGCTTCAGGAGCACCAGACGTAATGACACTCTGAACAAGCATGTGTGCAAAGAGCTGACTTGCTTCACATGCACCTGCTCATGATGCCTGCTGACTCAGCATGCATGCGGAGGAAGTCAAAATTTCTTATCATGTTGACTATTAGTAACGCAATGCAAATTTTCCAAAGCTTGACAGCCTGCCAGCCACTACCCCATAGTAACACTGCTTGTTAGTTAGGTCTTGTTTTAGGACTGTGTTGTACAACTGTCACTGCATTTTTTGTTGCGCATAAAAATCTCTGCAAACACTGCAGTGACATACTCTGGAAAGAGCAGAAAAGCAGGAGATCAAGCATGAGTGACCCAAGCCTAGTGTACAAGCTGTTGCTTGGTCTCAGTTGAGTGAAACCAGCTACTCCGCTCTTTGAAGTACAAATACATTGCCTTGGTTGGTATAGAGTATGCGTAGATCCTCGTCATGATAGGTCAGTTTCCAAAAGCCTGACCGCCCACCAAAATCCTGTTCATCAAGCAAACAAACGATCAGAGTATGGCAAAGCTAGAGCACGTACTGACACTGTAAATCTTGGCTGGTCTTGCCTGGGTGAACTGCAGACAGCCAGCGCACGCAGCCAACTGGCAATCTCCGGTCGGCGTGGCATGGACATGTGATTGCAGAGAGCAGTCATTTAGTTACTCTGGATGATGGACAGTGTGGTTGAGGGTACCTTGCGGATGAGTTGCAGTGGCCCAAGGAAGGCTGCAATGTCAATGAATGACACATCTATCTTGTTTGCCCCTGAATAGTCATAGTTGGCTGATAGGTCAGCTCTGATAGGTCCTAGCTGGAGCTTGTAGATGTAGATCCCTGGCTGGTCTTCTGGGAACACCTGCAAGGCATAGAATGGCTGACAAGTTACGTCTTTTAGTACACAATGCGATGTGCATGGAAATTCAGTTGCCTGGTCAACTTGCCCAACAAGTGGTCCAACTTTTCCTCCACTGCTGCCTGTGGACTCTGTGTACAGGAGCTTCCAGTTACTGCCGCCCAGCTCTTTTTGGCGAATCTCCCTGGAGTCCAGGGCCTCCAGCTCTTTCAGCACATCTCTTACGTCCTGCTTCTGGCTCTCACTCAAATTGTGGCCATACTTTGTTCCAGCAAGCTGTGCTAGCTTTGACTTGGCCTCTTTGATAACAGCAGGGGATGAGGTCTTTTTGGTCTGAGTGAATGGCCAAAACGCTCTGGGAGATACCGAGTGCCTGTGGCGGGGTGTTTGAGGTGTCCGTCGCCTGAAGTGATCAGCTGATGTGCTTGTGCTGCACGCAAAGCCAGCTGCACATTGCAGGGCAGACATCAGAAACCAACTTTTCCGGGCAAGCACCCTGTCGCACTCTCGGAGTGGCCAACCGGTGACTGCCTGCAAAATTGCAGGCCTCTCTGCCTCAAAGAAACTTGGCTGGGTTTGACCGAGCGTTGACCTCACACAGGACTGCTCTCAAGAACCTTCCATGATCACGACAAGCAATGCGCAGCATAAACAAAATCGATCGTGTTGAATAGCTAGTCGTGCTGAATACGTCCAAGCTACGCACAGCTTATACACTGTAACCCTCGTCATTCAACCCGTGCATGCTTCCAGTGCCCATCTCAAGTCATTCGCAGGCAGTGCTGGGATAGATATTAAACGCCTTGAACACGATGGCGTACACTAGCCTGCCCAGCCTGACAGCTTGGTGGCAGTCTGCCCTTGCGCACAACCCATCTCATAGACTCAGTGCTAGATCACGCACAAGTGTATCTGTGCCGCACAAGCAGCCTTCCCCATCAGCGGTGGTACTAAGCTGCAAATCCAGCAGACGCGTATGCGGCAATCATCGTTGTGCAAACCACAAGCAGGCCCGCACCAAGCTGAGACACAGAATATGCCCAGCAGCAGGCGAGCACATAGCAGATGTGTTTGATATCAACTCAGCTGACACAAATCAGCTGCAGACAGCGCTCAACCGTGCCATTGCTGCCGAAGACTACACACTAGCAAGCCAAGTGCGGGATCAGCTCCAACATGTGTTGGGGTCCCATATTGGAACGGCAGATTGGAGACAGCTTGGTGTGCCTGAGTGGCTGGCAGATAGAGTTGAGCGCATGGGATTCAAGTACGCTACAGGTCTGCCATGCATGCATACAGCCAAAGGAGCTAAATGCTCTTGCACTGCAGCCCAGTACAATGCATGCAGTCATCTGTGGTGATCCAAGGGCATGTTCACAATATAACTGCAGTCTGCTATTTGTCTGCAAAAGGCTGCTCAATCAGCCAATACAATGCATGTGAATGGCGCATCATTATTGTTTCCAGAAATTGGTGCCAACCATCAGGCTGATGCCATGCTGTCTGTTGCAGAGGTGCAGAAGAGAGCAGCAGGAGCTTTGCAGGAAGGCAAGGACATCATGATACAGTCTCAAACTGGCTCTGGCAAGACCTTGGCCTTCCTTTTGCCGCTCCTGTCAGCTCTGCAGTACCCACCTGACCTTTATCCAGAGGACCTCAAGGTACACTTAAGCCAGCATGTCTGATGCAAAAGTATCTGCATGTAAGCATATATATATATCATGGCACACACTGTTTTGCACAGAAGAACGAAGGATTCGCATGCACTATATGCCAGTTGTTGCTTGGAATTGTTGAAACACATGGCATATTGCCATTTGAATACATGCCTGCTACCAGTAAAAGCAAACCCAGCTGCTGCTGCTGCTGCCACCTGGTGCACCGATAAGGCGACCTTGGTGTCAAAACCAACACAATCGAGAGCAAAGGATGAAGCCAGAATGTGGACAACCGTGGTGCCCGCAGGGACCTCAGCTGGTGATCATGGTGCCTACGAGGGAGCTGGGGGTGCAGATTGTCATGCTCATCTACAAGCTGTACGGCGGGGCTGTCAACAGTCAGGTCCCAGGTGATGCTGCCAACATGTTCACCTACAAAGGACCTAGAGGCCTTAAGGCAAGTTGCTCCCACTCAGTCATGCCTGACGAGTATGCCTACTCAGCATGGTGCTTGTAGCCTTTCCTTGCAATGAGGAGCTGGAGTTTGGCAGCTGCTCCCACTCCTGTATCAAAATGACTTTAGATGACACCTCAATTTCCACTGCCTTGAACATCTTGTCCTTACTAAGGCTTTGAACAGGCTTCTGTTAGGCTCAGCATGGTTGAGTTACCTGATAGGAGAGCAAACATCAGGAGGAATCTCTGTGACTGATGGCTGATGGGTGACCCCGCTTTGTGCTGAGACAGTCATGCAGGCGGTAGAGCAGCATTTCCCGTTGCATAGTACAGGTGCCTGAACTTACCATCTATGCAGGTAAAAGGCGTCTTGGACCAGGAGGAAGTGTTGTTCGCCAAGAACAAGGGGTATCTGTATGGCACGCATGTGGTAGTGGGCCTACCTGAGTGTCTAGTAGAAGCCAGCAAGGCACCTCATGCTGTTCCAGTCATGCAGCACACAAGAGCTGTGGCTGTTGATGAAGTAGACGCATGCTTTCTGGTGAGCATTCATCGCCTCCATTGTGTCCATGCTCCAGTTCCAAGCTGAACCAAGTGTCCATGTCTGTGCAACTTTTTGATAAACTTCGTACTGTTGTGCAGTGGCAGTGACGGCAATGCAACTTGCCCTTGCAGCTTTGCAGCAGTCTTTCAGCGAGAGCTGACATTGCACATTTAAGCTGCCATCAATCTGTTTGCTTGTCTGGAACCTTTGTGAAGCAGTTGATGCCTTAGCAACAACCAGAGTCATGTCTGTGCCTGGTACACAGGGTATCCAACGTCTGTGCCTGAAAGCATTTCTGGTTCTATTTCAGCGTATATTGCAGCCTGGTTGTGCTGTGTGCGTTGGTTCATGTTGTACCTGTAGTGTGGCAGCAGCATCTCTCTACACTGAATTGTCTGTATTCGATCAATCAATTCATGGGGAATGTGTGTAACAATGTGTGTGACAATGTGTGTAACAACGGATCAGACGGAAATCATGTGACCCGCATGTCACAATACAAACATACAATACATGTACAAGCTTTACCCAACAAAAGCAATGAAACACCTGCTTTCTCAGTATGTTGATGCCAAAAGATGTAGGATCTTTCCTTTTCTGAGTGAAGTGTTGTGTGTGATGTAGGAGCAAGGTGAAGCTATGCAAGTGCTGCTATCAGATGCATGCCAACAGCAGCAGAAACCCACCATAGCCTTTGTAGGAGCAACCATCCAGCCTGGGCTCTCAGACACAGCATCAAGCATGGTGAGCACAACCTGTGCAGACTCACATTGAGTTTGATGCAGTGCGTGAGGTGCATGCAGATAGCAATGTACATTGGGGCTTAGAAGCACTGAGATTGCATAAGCTACACGCATGACTGATCTGTGCATGCGCCATAATGTCAGTCACTCAGGCAGCTAGCATCATTGAGAAATTTGCTGCCTTTTATCAGAAAAGTAAAACAGGCAAAATTGGCACAAACCAAAACATCATCAGGAGATTGTTGCTGTGCATGGAAACAATCACATTTGCCGGGAACATGGGTCTATTTTACAGGGCTTTAACTTATTGGAAATCTGCAGGTGGCCTATAGCACACATGCATATATGGCTCATTTGCCACAATCATAATTCATGCAGCTGCTGGGACTCCATCTGCTTGTCCCTTTTTATGTGTGCAGGTTGTGTTGCTACTGTAGTACAACACAGTTTCCTTACGTGAAAAGGCAAAAGCAGGCGGCCTCCTGGCATCTGCATGAGTTGTTACCTGTCACAAGTGAGCCATATGTGCCAAGCATGTCATGAACTCTTCCTCCTTCAGCAGAAGGCTGCTCTTGCCTCAGACGAAGGAGTCATGTTAACCAGCGCTGTTGTTTGATGGTCTGCAGGGGTGGCTGGATGATCCTGTGCATGTGTCACTGGGTTTGGATGAGCCGGTGCCTCCTGGGTTGCAGCACCGCTACATGGTGGTGCCTGCAGAGCGCAAGCTAGCAGTGCTGTGCCGCCAAATACGTGTCGATCTCAAAGAGTAAGTCAACATCACATGCTGTCTCTGTATTGTTGAAAGCACAATGTATGCATCTAAATAAACTGTGTATTACTGTCTGCTCTGTTTTGACTTTTGACTTCAATGTCTACAATCTTGGCAAGGCAAACTGGCACTCAATTAGACTGCCTGTGACTGACTGTGCAGTGCACCTGAGCTGTCACTCCTGATATTGCATGAGCAGCTGAATGTGTCATTCAACATCAGCAGACAACCTCTGCTGCACACTGATAGCCTACTCTGATGCCCACAAACCTGACAGCAACTGGAAGTCTGCAAACATACCTTGACTGTACCCTCATTGGATATCGCTTGACCCTTGTTTGCTGTGACTTCTTCTTCATTTGCTGTGAGGCAAGAATGAGGGTCTTGCAAATGCAGGCAGGGTGATGACGCAGCGCCTACAAGGGTGATGGTGTTTGCTCCCACTTCTGAGGCAGCTCAAGCCTGTGCATCCCCCATCAGAAATGTGTTGTGGGGAGCGCATAAGGTGGCTGTCCTGTTGCCCAAAGGGGAGAGGCCTATCAAGGTAGATTTCTGCCTTCTGGTCTTCTGCAGATGCCTTTTGCAGCTTGGCATCCTTTTGCAGCTTGACTGACTGCACAGAGGTATCTGCTATCACGCATCATATTCCCTCAAGCAGCAATGATGCTCTGCAATAGAAGCTTGTGCCCAGCGCTCCATACTTCCCCTTCTAGATGTTTGCTGTTATAATAATATTAGTAATATTAACAATGACAACAATAATAATAACAACAACAGTAACAACAACAACAACAACAACAACAACAACAACAACAACAACAACAACAACAACAACAACAACAACAACAACAACAACAACAACAGCAACAACAAAAATTAATAATAGTAACAAAATATATAACAATAATAATTATTATTCAACGTTGTCCAGCTTGTCATGAGCTAGGTACGTTCGGGACAAGGTCTGCACTGAAGAAATGCAAGGCAATGCGCCCAGCTTGCTCAAGATGCTAATCAAAGTTGTCTGCACATGGTGCAGATGTATAGCAAGCATTTCAACGTTCAACAGATTGTTGCTTTGCACGTTGATCCATGCAGACAGTATATTCTACTTGTTTCTTGTGCAGGCGCTGCACTCCTTCAGGGACAACAAGAGCAGCCTGTTGATAGCCACCCCCCAAGCAGCCAGGGGGCTGGACTTGCCTGCTGTCAGCCATGTCTACAACCTGGGCCCCCCTGAGGACCCCACTGAGTACCTGCACAGGGCAGGCAGGGCTGGCCGCATTGGCTCACCTGTGGGAGGTGTGTTTGTTATCCTGTTATGTGTGTTGAGGGTCAATAACAACACAAGACTTTGATCATTCCAGCTAAGCACTGTTTGCAAGGCCTACTCACAACTGCAGCTGGCTTTGATTCCATGGCTCATTGGATCCCACATCATCACGAGCTTCCATCACCGGCGCAACGGCTTTGGCCCTGTGTCTAGCCGGACTCGTGTAACCTCACATGCCAGCTGAAGTGCTTGTAACACCATGTGCACACAGCAGGCACCTCAGCAGTTCTGCCTGGTGCTCAGAATGAGTCTGAACGTGCGAGAAGAGCTGCAGATTTTTTCTTTCTGAAGGTGTGGAGTAAAAGGAATTGCTTTGCATGCAGCAGTTGGTAATCAGAGGCAGGTGTGAGTCGGTGGTTTTGTGCCTGCAGGGGTGATCACCACTCTTGTCACACCAGAGCATGAGTCAGCACTGTTGACTATGGCTGAGCAGCTCAAAATAAAGTTAGAGAAAGCTTCAGAACCAGCGGTCGACCCTCTTGTTGCACCGGAGAGTGGTGAGCTGCAGGAAGGTGCTGATGTTGACAGAACGAAACAAGGATTGGAGGATATTTACAACCTGTACTGAGACTAGCCATCCTACAAACAGATGAATGCTAGCTTCCAAAGCACATTGCAAGTCTGCAGCAAAGTTGACTATGGTTCTGCCGTTTCAATATTTTCAATTGGATGCACAAGTATTTCGGCGTAAAGAGAGCAACGCATCCTGTAAGTCCTCTGCACTTGTGTTGCAAAACCCACAGATGGCACTCACTGCAAGTAGCCATTCTTCAGTGCACATGCTTTGGCCACAGCTGTCGACATATGCTGCCTGACAAGTCTCACATCTGACTGAACCCTTTCACAGCTGTGAACACGTCTAAACTAAAGTGGACTTGATCCTGAAGTCAGCAACAGTCTCAAGAGCTTGGCTGCCAGGGCTCCTTTGTTCTCCAACAGGTGTCACCTTGGCCTTACAGAGGCTGGTCTGGTATTGGCTAGAGCATTCGATTTCAAGCCTAAACGCTTTGCGTGCCATGCTATGCCTGATCAGTACAGCAGGATCCTCTTGTCTTTGCAAATGACGCAGCATCCTGGGTGATATTTGGGATCAGTTGCTGACCATGAGCCATCCTCAGGCCATATATGGGTCACATATATGTGGTCCTACATAGGTCACCTATATAAGTCACATTCAGTTGCAGCTGACCTGGAAAGAATGGAGACAAGGGTTGTCACTAGCGCCTGACTCAGCTTGAGCTTTTTCCGCTGCCAACTTGCAAAGGTTTAGCTGCCAGTTTTTTCTCCTCCTGGCAGGTTTTTGGGCAGACACAGTCTTGAACAGCCTACACAGCTCGACACCCAGGCTGACATTCCATGCTGCACTCATTTTTATTTGTTTCACAGCAGCTCCAACAGCTGTTTACTCAGCCCAGCCTTGCTACTGCTTTTGTATGCAGCAACAGCCCTCACTGAGTGGCCCTTTGCAGCAGCACTCATGAGTCAACTGATCAGCTGGCTCTACAGCGGTTATAGCATTGTCGCTGCAGGCAAAATCAGACCTGCTGCAACTTTTAAGTTGTTGATTACAGTTTCATTTCTCTCCCTGCATGCGTTGATGCCACTCTTGACATGAACTAACATTATTGTCCAGGGGTGACATTCATGCAAGCAATAAAACCCATTGTGATCTTTGTCACAATTTATGCCACACACGCATGTATGCTTATGACTGTTACTTGTTTTGTACTTGTCTCAGTGCATGTACTTGTCTTTGCATGCTTTGACAGGCATGAGAGGGGTGACTGCCTAGAGCTTTTCCTGGGGTGTCCTTTACATTGCAAACCTTGGCCTTGGCAAGTGCTGCTCTTGGCCACGCACTCCGTATACATCATGGCCCTTCGTGAAACCAGCTATGCTAGACACATACACTACTTGCATATGCAGCTGGTCGGTCACGAGCAGTTGGCACCTAGATGCAACAGCTCAGACGGCAGCAGCCGGCAGCAGCTCCAGCTCATTTGCAACATTTTTGTTGCACAAGTGACCATTAAATTTCCGTTTTGCAGCGGCCATACGGAAGGTTCCACACTTTCGCCTTGTCTTTGAGCTGCAAGCGTTGCTTCCGGTCAATGCAAACAGCCATCGAATCTGATATTGCGCTACTCGTGTTGCGCTCGTACTCACTCAACAACCGCTGCCTATAGAACTCCTGATGACCTTCGAACTTCATCAAAGTTGAAATTACAGCTATGACGATATTCAGTCACACCCAACAGAGACACACGAGATCGTGAGAGTAGAATAGCTTGGCCTTGCAGGACTGCAGGGGCTTCAAATTGCCAGCTTGTCGCTGCACAGGTTGTTTTGATACTGACTGGACTGATGCACATTAAGCCTAAAAGCTATGCTCTCATTCCTCTGCTGATCATCCCAGCATGTGATGTTGCAGGAAGTTTATACAATGAGTAATGCAGCTCCAGAGATGGCCTGGACTGAAGGTATTGTGGGTGACATATGGGATCAGATGCTGACCTTGTACGAACCGCAAGTTGTAGGTCATATTCAACTGACTTGCAAGTATTGGATGCAACAATGTCGCCTGCGCCTGACCCAGCTTGAGCTTCCTCCCCAGCCAACAGCTGAACTGCAAGCTCTAGCAGCAGCTTTGCCAAGCATAAAGCAGCTGCGTCTCACATGCAGATATAACTATACTCCAGCTAGCTACATGCAAGCTCCTCCAGTGCACATTTTGAGACGTTTTCCGCTACTGACCAGTCTGACAGTTGAAGTTGATTATGAGCTAGAACCAGATGCACTGGAAGTCGTGAAAGACTTATCAAGATTGCAAGTGCTGAGTCTTCCAGCTGGACACAGCTTGGCTCAGCAAGTGACGGACAAACAGCTGCCAGACTCACTCACTTCTCTGAGCATTAATGGACTGATACGTGACTCTCACAGCTGGACTTTGCAAGACATCCCTGACACACTGCACAGCGTTCATCTGGGGGAAATTACCTTGACTTCTGACTCTCAACTGACTTGGCTTCAGCAGCTATCTTCCATCCAACATGTCTCTATGCGATGCCACTTCTTTGGCTGGGGGGATGAGGAGTTGTACCCCTGTTTGGACCGCCTGATCTGTGCACTAAACCTCAGGAACATTGACCTACAGGTTGAGTACAGCCAGAACGGTGTCAATGTCTTGAGAGCCTTGAGCAAGTTAACATCTTTGTCTATTCTCACCCTGGGCAGTGGACGGGACAATCGGGATCCACAGCTGAGTTCTCCTTGTGACTGGCTGTTGAGTTTGACATCTGTTTCAAGCATAGAAATATTCAACCTGTCACCATCAGTTTGCATTGCTGCAGTGAGCATGACGTGGCTGTCTGCCCTGTCGCTTTATTTCCAAGGCCATCAGCTTTCCACCGCCAGCACCTTAGCTTCCCTTGCTCAACTCACTAGACTGACCTCTTTGAATTTGCAAGGTCCAGCGTTGTGCAATGCTCAGCTGACATTTTTGCATTCTCTTGCTGATCTGGCTGTCTTAGAGTTGGATGCAAGTTGGCATGATTTGCATACATATGAAAATCGTCTCAAGGACTTGAGGCATGGCTATCAAGCCATGTTTGGCATGAATGCTCTGACATCTTTGTCCTTGTCAGCAAATTGCCCATTAGGCCCAGACCCAAAGCTGAATGCCTTGGCTCTGAACACCAGTCTGCAATTTGTGAAGCATGGCAGCTCACACCTGATTTCAAGTTACTTTATCAAGACTGTGGCGGACTTGACTCGCCTAACGAATCTGAGTTTGTCTGGCTCCCAGTTCCCAATCACGTTGCTGGGTTTAAGCTCTCTTAGATGGATGAAGGAACTGGTGCTAAACAGTGAAGAAGTGTCTCACACCAACATGGGGTTTGTCTGCAGCCTGCGTTACTTGGCACTGCTACATCTGCAGAACATTGCGTTCAGGGACACAGTGTTTTGCCAGTCAGAAAAGCTGGACAAACTCACAAGTCTTACCTTATTTGACTGCCCCCTGGTGGCAGTCAATATGTTTCCTTTCATAGCAAGAATGATTAGTTTGCGTGAGGTGGCCATTGTAGGTTGTTTTAATGTTAGATTTCCAAAGCATGTGACAGAGTTGGACGGTCTACGCAGGCTCAACAAACGTTTACTCATAGACGAGCCGAGCAGCAACCTTACATAGCCAAGCTTCTGAGAGAGCAAAGTGTGTCCTGTTTTGCATATGCCATGATCAAGACAGTGTAACCTGACGTCTGTGAGACCAATAATACTCAGGATTCCAGCCCTGCCCTGTCATCACTGTTGCCACTGTTGCAATGACAGCAACAAGAACACACGACTTAACCGCTATCCATCACCTGTAGATATCATACGCAAAAATATCCTTGTCTGATGTAATACAGTCTATAGTATGTTGGTTGTTATGTCACAAGACCCAGCTGAAGGTGTTTGTTTAGAGGAACCTGACTATGCTGATATGTATATACTCTCTCAATTATTACTGTCACGTGGTGTTTCGAACACCATTGCTCTAGCTGTCACTTACTCTGATGCCGGCGTGATTTTTGCATTTCACCTTGACACGCAGTGCACAGACGGGGCCTGATTAGCTAGAGCGCTTTGTCCTATCCAGAGGAGTATATTCACAACGCAGAGTGCTGACAAACACCACCAGAATTACCAAATCTGCATAATGCCCAAGGCAGAATGTCACAGCAGCTGACAGCACGATCTGATGTGGCATGACAGATTGGCGTTACATGAACAAACAGACTGCCGGCCCCTGCAGAGGGGCTACTGTAGCTGCCAGGTTTCACTCCTCCTGGCAGATTCTTTGCAGTCACAGTCTTGAACAGCCAGCTGTGAGATTCAACACAAGGTGAAAAATGAGCTCTGCGATCATGTCATATAATCACAACACATAGACGAGAGCCGTTTGCAGACTGCATTTCTGCAAGAATGTCGTCAATCTACACTAAGACCATTGTTCATGAGCTTTATTTACCAAATTTCACTCAATGATGAATTCCAGTAGTACCAGCATTACTGTACTCATGGCTTGCCTACACAGCTGTACACTAAGGCTAACGTCACATGTTGCACACAGAACTATCTTTCTCTAAGCAGCTTTGACAGCTGTCTACTCAGCCCAGCCCTGCTACTGGTTTTGTATGTAGCAATGAACCTCAGCAACACTCTGCTGGCTCTGCAGTGGTCCTAGCATTGTCTCTGCAGGGCAAAAGTGACATGCTGCAATTTGCAATAGCTGACTACAGCTTCAACTTTGCCTCTCCTGCATGCGTGCACGACACTCTTGTTGCAAGTTATCGGCATTTGCGGGTCCTTTTCTGCTGATTTGCAGGCAAATGGACCTATGATCTTTGTCGCAGTCGATGCACACATGCATGTAGGCTCATGATTGCATCTGCCCTCTTTGGGCTGTATGTTAATATGTGTTTTGCACCTTATCTCAAAGCCCAGACATCTACCTACAGATGCAGTTAGTCAGTCAAGACTAGGTGGGACCTTACAGCAACAGCTCAGACGGCAGCACAGCCGGCAGCAGCTCCTGATTATTTGTAACACGTTCGTCGAATCATACACGATTCACGCGCAATTCACGCGCCATGACCGGGCAAAATTTTGTTTCAAATTTCATGTTGCAGCGCGAATTCCATACTTTGGGCTGTTGAACAGTTGATGACAGGCTGACGCGGTTAGGGTTCAGGTGACAAACACACCAGCTGAGCGGTATATATATGACGCCCAGTTGCGGTACACGCTGTTCCTAACAGGTAGGACAATGCTGACCAGGTCACATCGGCCAGGTACGCTCAGTTCAATGTTGTCAGTCCCGCACAGGCTTGAGTCATCTCGCTGTGGCACAACTGAAGCAACGGCACAGCTTAAGCGCGCCGTGGCGTAGCGCAATGTCAAAGTCAACTCTTTGCAGCTTGCTAGCTGCGGTCGCAGCGGTAGCGGTGTTACGATGCCGTACCGTAACGGTTTGCTCGAACCGATGCATCGAACCGGGTTAGGTTGACACCCTGGCTTTGGGGCTGGCTTTGGGGCCTTGTCTTGGAGCTGCAAGCGTTGCCACCGGTCAATGCAAAGCGCAAATGTGCCGTTTGTTGCGCAGCTTGAGCTGCAATATATACTGCATAATCGCAGTAATTGCTGCGCATAAAAATCCTGTTGACTAGTTGACCTTGGAACTTCAACACAGCTGAACTCACAGTTGTTACTGTATTCAGTCACACCCGATTCGCCACATAAAATCGTCAAAGCTGAGGAGCTTGGCCTGCAGGGCTGCCAGGGCTTCAAGTTGCCAGCTTGGCCCTGCACAGGTTGTTTCAGTACTGACTGGACTAGCGCAGCATAGGCCAGCAAGCTATGCTGTCTCCCCTCTGCCTAAGTATTTCAGTATGTAACATTGCAGGAAGTCTCTGGAATGAGTGCTGCAGCAGGGTCGGTCTGGACTGAAGGTATTGTGGGTGACACTTGGGATCAGATGCTGACCTTGTGCCAACCGCAAGCTGTAGGTCATATCCAACTGACTTGCAAGCTCTGGAAGCAACAATGTCGCCTGCGCCTGACTCAGCTTGAGCTTCCTCTTCAGCCAGTAACCGACCTGTAAGCTCTAGCAGCAGCTTTGCCAAGCATAAAGCAGCTGCGGTTCAAATACAGATATAGACACTCTCCAGCATGCTACATGCAAGCTCCTCAGATGCGCATTTTGAAACATTTTTCGCTGCTGACCAGTCTGACAATTGAGGATGAGGTACAACTACAAGCAGGTACATTGAACGTCTTGCAAGACTTATCAGGGCTGCAAGTACTAAGTCTTCCAGCTGGATACAGCTTGCCTCAGAAAGTCACAGACACACAGCTGCCAAAATCGCTCACAGCTTTGAGCATTACTGGAATGCATTTGGACCCTGACTGCTGGACTTGGCTTCAGCAGCTATCAGCCATCCAAACTGTGTCTGTGCAATGCTGCTTCTTGCACAAAGAAGATTTAGATCACCGTTGTCTGGACTGCCTGACTTGGGCGCCAAACCTCAGGAGTGTTGACTTGTCGATTGAGTACAGTCAGAACAGTGTCAACGTCTTGAGAGCCCTGAGCAAGCTAACGTCCTTGTCTAATCTCACCCTGATCAAAAGACAGGACAGTCCGGATCCACAGCTTGGTTGTTGTCCTGGTGACTGGCTGTTGACTTTGACACCTGTTTCAAGCTTATATTTGTTTGACCTGCCGGCATTGGTTTGCAATGCTGCAGTCAGCATGACATGGCTGTCTGCTCTGTCAATCTCTGCTCAAGGCCATCAGTTTGGAAGTGCCAGCACCTTATCTTCCCTTGCTGAACTCACCAGACTTACCTCCTTGACTTTGCAAGGTCTAGCATTGGGCAATGTTCAGGTGACATTTCTGCATTCTCTTGCTGACCTGGCTGTTTGCGATTTGGATGCAAGTGGGCAAGACTCACGCACATTTGAGCATCATTTCAAGGACTTGAGGCATGGCTCTCAAGCCATGTTTGGCTCGAGTGCTCTGACGTCTTTGTCCTTGTCAGCAAGTTACCCGTCAGGCCCAGACCCCAAGTTGAATGCTTTAGCTTTGAACACCAATTTGCAATCTCTGGAGTATTTCAGCCTTCACCTGGTTTCAAGTCATTTCATCAAGACTGTTGCTGATTTGACTTGCCTAACAAGTTTAAGATTGTCTGGCTCCCAGTTGCCAATCACACTGTTGGGTTTAAGCTGTCTTAGGTGGTTGAAGGATCTGGTGCTGATCAGTCAGGAAGTGTCTCACACCAACATGGGTTTTGTTTGCAGCCTGCGCTACTTGGCACTGCTGCAGTTGCAGAAGATTGCGTTCAGGGACACAGTGTTTGCCCAGTCAGAAAAGCTGGACAAACTAACAAGTCTGATGTTATCCAACTGCCCTCGTGTGACAGTCAATATTTTCCCTTTTATAGCAAGAATGGTTAGTTTGCGTGAGGTGGTCCTGAAAGATTGTTCCAACGTCACATTTCCAGAGCATGTGACAGAGTTGGACATTCTGCGCAGGCTCAAGACGCGTTCTTTTAGCTCATAGCCAAGCTTGTGAAAGAGCAACGTGTGCCCAACTTATTAGTGTCAACAACTGCCATGATTACCCTATTGTCCTTGACACTGACTATATTCAGGATTCCAGCCCTGCCTCATTATTATTGTTGCCTCTGACAATGTTAGCGAATTAAACCGCTTGCCTGTAGATATCACACGCACAGTGTCTGTTGATTTGTACAACACGCTCTGTTGTATGTTGGTTTCAACATGGCAGGCTTCAGGCACGGTGCATGACCGTCATGTGTCAGACACAAGCCCAGCTGAACTCCCCTGTTGCGCCGTGATTTGTTCAGGAGATCACCAGTATACTGTTATGTACAAACTGTGCCGTTGCTTACTGTAATCTGGTGTTCTGAACGACATTGCTCAAGCTGTCACTTTTCCTGATGCCGGCGTATTTGTTGCATCACCTTGACAGGCAATGCATAAACAGGATCTATAGGTTCCAGGCCTTTGTAACCCATCAAAGATAATGCTGCAATGCCAAAAAAAGTATGGAATGCATCGACCATGTCTTCTGGTCGATCTGAGATACCGCCATTGTCTTCATCCTGCAGGCGACCACAACTTTCTCACTCAAAGAATTCAACCTGATTAGCATGCGCTCTGGTGAGTGGGTATACAACATACACGCAACCTCAACTCTGAGATACAAATACTGCTATGATCATAAAGCTGCACATACACTGTACATACATTAGCTGCATGAGCCATCTGGACAGTAAATGCCATGGAGACCGGGCCTATACCTGACAGAACAAGATGAATTGAGTGAGAGCGCCTTCATCTATCCAATGTAGTCTATCCAGGATGCAGAGCGCTGACAAACACCACCAGGAGTAACACACCTGAACAATGTTTACACCAACATGTCAGAACAGCTGACAGCATGCATTCTCACCGCCAGATCTGATGCAGTGCAGTGTCATATGATCGAAGAGACTGCTAGTAGCCGTGCAAAGATGCAGGTTGCTGCAGGCAGGTCCACTGCAAACATGGACTTGCACCAGCAACACCACATGCTGCTGCAGAGCTGTGCATACCAGATTTAGCACAATGCAAAGTGTTGGCAGCATGATCACACTACATGGCCACAACAGCTACGTGCAGACTGTAAGAGTTTGCTGAGGGTTTACGTCTTGTAGCTTCTCAGGTCTGCCACACAGGCCGCCACTGGGAGTCTGCCGTTCACTCAGCCTGCGCTAACAGGATCTGAGCATTAGTCACTACCCTTGTTTATGTGCCTTGTTATTGCAGTTGCTGAGTCTAGGGGGAAAAGAGCTAAGTATGCATGGTAATGCAAGAAGCCCATGACTATGCGCATCATGTATTAGCATCTCTGACAGCAGATCAAAAATGCACCTCTGTCATGCTGCTTTTGTGCAGTGCACACATGAGCTGGCAGCTACAGCGTATGTATCTGTAGTTGTCGACACAGTGTCCCTGCAGACTGACATGCAGATCAAAATCTATTTTTGCACATCTTCTCATCATATGTCATACGTCCACACCACGCATCAAGCTCACAGCAGCATGAGGTCAAAATGTAACTTGACAAGGCAGGCACTGAGCTTTGTCAATGACACATATACTGGCAGGCACTTGTAACTGGTTATATAAACAGCAAGGCAACCCTCTCTGGTAGAACAACACGATTGCGGCTGCTGCTGCTAACAATGGTGAGAGCTTACCACCAGCACAGTAAATCCCTGTCCACATGTTGCAAGCTGTCTGCAATTGCCAAGGCTGCCACCCCAGTAAAGACCTGACCAGCATGTGACTCATTACCTGCAAGGCAATAATTGCTTCTTTCTCGGTGTCACTGTGCAGTGTCCAGACGGCATGGTTCTCAATGCTGAAGCAGTCTGCTGATGGCTGCCTGTGGGTCTGTGGCTCTGATGTTAACAAGTGTGCAAAAGTACTGTAACACTGATGACTGTGCAACTCTGCCGGTCCAAGAAAGACACCGTTAGCATTCAGCTCTGCATGTCTGAATTTGTCTCACAACTGCGTGGCGTTGCATCATGCAAGTACAGAGAACTACCTGGCCTGCACCCAAAGCCTCCATCAAAATTTCTGCAAGTTACCAGGAATTTGACAGCCTCTGGCACATTGATTGCGTCCATTCTATTCAGCAGGGAGCAGCAGTTCAACGCAACATAAGAAAACCTGCACAGCAGTAACCGCATATGCTCACTCAGGATGTTTGACATTAGCATTGCTAAGCTTCTTGAGCTGATGACCCGGAGGTATGCTGCTTAGCAGATGTTAAGCACACAAATGCAAGGTCAGTATGTGTGCAAATGCTTGCACACTGAGCAAACAGACCTGCTCATGCCGCTGAGCCAATGTCACATGACTCAGCATCAGATACCCGTTGGAGTGAGGGACACATCATTTGCAAGTCTTTGATCATATGAGGGTGTCACAGTGAAGGCTTGAGATATTCCTTACATTGCTGTGACTCAGGTTAGCACTGAGAGATGCGCACCTGGTATCAATCTCCCCTGATTCATCCCCAGTGAATGAACCATCTGCCTGCTGAAGGCTTTGCACATCTGCAGGCAGTCACATGTTTGTCACCCTCAGGTTGGCTGATATCGTCAGCAAGAACGAAGGTGAGGTAGACAGCAGCACTTACAACTTGCTATTTGATCTGCGTTCACCAGATGTAGCTTGTCGTAGAGGGCCAGGACTTGGAGAGCACTGAGTGTATATAAGAGGTGTGCATCATGTCGCTCACTACCACCAAACCCTCCTGATGAGTGTTGGCATTTGAGTACCTGCCACATCACTCACACATCAGCAGATGGTAGAAGAATCCAAAGGTCATTTGACAGTCAGCTATGATGAACTGTTGCACAGACCTCACCCATTCAACAATAGCAGCTCCGTCTACAATGTCAAGCTTTCCCATGAGGTACAAGGCTGTAAGGCCCCAATAGACTCCGCTCAAGCGGAAGTGCTCAGTGACATGTGCTTCCAAGGTGTCTTTGGCCTGCACAGGTCGCATCAGGGTATCGGAGTGTGCCAATTTGTGACAAATCTTCCCGTGCCATGCAAACTATATGTCACACAACTACGCATGCGCTTGCAGCCGGCACAGCTTACGTCCGCAACCTTCTTGATGTAAGCTGCATGTTTCTCAACAAGTAGCTGAGCCCTGGCTCCCAGATCTTGAGGAGTTGTGTGCCCACGGACGTTTCCATCCATTTACAGATTTCTGTATGCACAGCTGATCTCCGATGACAATCGAGGCAGCTGCTTGGGATCACTGCTCGCTTTTGCAGGTAGCACAGGTGATTTTCGACACAGACAGGCCTCAAGTGTCCCGGGTGCCCGCCACAATCCAATGTACTTTTGTTCAGGACCTGATTCCGTTGACGGACGGCGACAAACACTGTCGACAACTACCAAGGGCAAGCTCGACACGAGAAGCCAGAGCTGTGCAGGGTTCTAAATGTGCAGCAATTTCAAGCGCGAAGGCCAGACAGCTCGAGACAACGTCGGGCTATGATAAACGCGCGGAGCATATGTTGCGCTGACAGACTGTAGTCATCTCCTTGCATGGAGGGTCGCACATTGCGTGTGCGTGCGCCTGTCAATTACAAGGCTGAGCCTGGTGGCAGCAACACGCCAGGATGGCTGAAGTCTAAGACAACACCGCGTGTGTTTGCCGAAGATAAGCCAGGCGATGCAGCCAAACAGGCAGACATCGACAAAGAAAACTCTAAACACGATCAGAGGCAGAGCAAGAAGCACAGTCCAGCTTCAGCAGGCAAGACAGCTGGTTGATCAGTTTGAGCAACGCACAACGCCTTGTCATTTGCTGCCAGCCTGTATAAAAGGTCTGGCATCTTGCACTCCAAAGAAGTTCACGTCACCTGCTTAGACTTGTCTCGTTCTGCAGGTGACAAAGCAGAGGCAAAGAAAGACGCAGCAGTTGTAGCTGCAGACGACAGCAGGAAAGCACCTGCAAACAAGCGCACAAACAAGAAGGGTGTTGCTGCAGCCAGGAAAGCAGCTGCTGATAAAGTTACAGAGGTTGAAAACTGCCCTGTATCTGTAGCTGGCAAGCCAGATGCCAAGCAGAAAAGCAGTGCCTTAGACGTAGTTGATTTGCTGACCCCTGTTGATTTGATCAAGGAGTCCAGTGCAAACAGGGCAAAGCAGAAGCAGGCACCTGCTCAGAGTCAGCAGTCAACAGCAGCAGAAGCTGCACCATGTGACCCTGCAGAAACAGAGCCAGCAGGCAAAAAGGTAGCAACCAGGGGCAGGAATGCAAACCTACAAGTCGTCGAGGTTGAGCCAAAGGCAAAGCAAGGAAAGCGCAAAGCAGCCAGTGAAACCTCTGACAAGCTGACAGCAGGCGTCACCGCAGCGCAAGCACCAGCTTCTCACGAGCAGGACCAAGAAGATTTTGTGCCCAACAGAAAGCGCGCCAGGCCTAGCAACTCACTGCCACACAAGGCAGCTGCCACAGTAGGCCCTGACACAGCAGTCGCTGAGCTGCAGCAGCCTGAGGCTGGTGCAACAGCTCTCAGAGAAGTCCCAGGCCTGCCAGGTGTCAAGCATCAAATGCCAAAGATTGCCGCTGCCATTGCTGTCACCAAGGATACAAGGCCAGCTCAGCTGGCTGCAGAAGCTGCAGCATCAGTGAGTCGCAGTCAGTCTGGGCCAGCTCGGTCTAACAACAGCAGAAAGCAGGCATCTTCCGGCAAGGCTGGCACCAGCAAGGCAGCAGCCACAGGCGAGACAGCAAAGCCTGCCACAGTGCCAGCTCAACAGCCTGGATGTGCAGAGGGGGAGGTGGCAGTGGACAAGCCTGGAGACAGAGCTGTGGCTGTTGCAATGCAGCCCACCCTTGCTTCAGCGGGGCTCTCACAGGGCGTGCAGTTTCACAAGCTGCAGGTATTGCATCATTTGTTCACTTGCACTGAATTGTTTGTGCAAATGATTTCGCCTTCCTACGTTTCGGTCAGCTTATGCCTTGCTGATTGGGTGAGCACACAGTATCTGTCATTGAACTGATGCCAAACCACATCAAGACAGCTTGTCCACAACCACATGCATGCAATCGTACCTTATGGACACACTCACCTTCAGCCCTGGACTGCAAACACTTGTTCAACCACAATGTGACCTGTTGCAGATGTTGATGACACACTGAGTGCCGTGCACTGCAGGCTGACTACGCCGAGCTGCAGCAGAAATACACTGACCTCAAGGAGAAGAAGATCCAGGGATTGGATGGTATGCTGGAGGAGCACAGTGCCAAGCTGGCTGCCCACAATGAGACTGCAGTCAAGCTGGCTGACCACTGGCGTCAAGAAGCCCACCGACAAGCTGCCTTTGCTCAAGCAGCTGGGGCGCCAGCTATGCAGGTACGCTTCCTTTGAGAACAAACACCTGCATTTTAGCCTCATCAGGTCAAACCAAAAAAACGGAAGCAAAAGTAAAAGATGCTTCTGAAACACACTTTAGAGACTGGACCTCATACTGCCTTTGCTGAAGCAGCTGGGCCACTTGCTATGCATGTATGCACATCTGGACTTGTCAAACAACCGGTAATCAGGCAATGTTCAGTTGACATCATCTGATGCATGATACGTTTTGAAGGTGTTTTCCGCCTGCGGAAGTCGTTGCCTATAGAGTGCATAGCTGAAGTTGCATGATACTCATGTCGAGGCTGTGACATGCCGTATGTGCTGTGCACGACAGTTGTACAATTTGCCGTGAATTGCAAAAGATTGTTGCAGCTGGCTGTAATGTATTAAACGACAGCCAATCTAAATTTCAACAGACGGTTCTGGACAATTGCACTATGCATGTATTTCAACTTTAGCAGCACTTGGCACGTACATGTATGAGACCAACCCACATGTCACAGTATCCACACCAGCTACAGCGATGTGACATACCCAACGTATTGCAATACCCAGACCAGCTACAGATGTATGTAAATTTGTCACAGGCAGAGCTGAAGAAGGGGAAGGAAGAGATCCAAAGGCTGAAGGCAGCCCTGCTGGACCAGGAAGGTGCAGTGCTGCAGAGGGAGCGCCAGCTGGCTGACCTGAAGAGGCAGCTGAAGGAGGAACGGCGCAAGGGCGAGGCCCCCCTTCAGATGGACCAGGCCATCCAGGCTGACCCTGTGCAGTACGCTGATCTGCAGGTGCAGGTATGGGATGCTGCACTGACTGCTCTCTTGTGGTATTTTGTATATTGTCCTGTAAAGACTGCATAACAGCAGCGGTATCCATTAGTAGCTGCTGCACTGCCTCATACAGCTGCCATTGCCAGCAGTTTCACAACATGACAGACTGCTTGCTTGATGGCTATTTCAACTCAACTGATGACAGCGACTACCATTGTTATTATGCTTCTGTCTGATGTGCATCTGTACTGTCTCAAGACACAAAACTCATGTTTGGCTTCTCTTTAATGCACCCGCACCTTAGAGTCTGTACAAGGATTCCTGCTTGCATGTAGGCGATTCCAAGCCTGTTCTCGAACCTGAGCAACCATGAAGCAGCGCAGCAGTCTCCTAGTCCCATGGAGGCGTCAGCAGTGCCCAGTAGAGGCTCCGAAGCCACACCCATGGCTGCTGGCAACCTGGTCAAGAAGCAGTCCCTGCATCTGGAGGAGGCCAAGGAAATGTGTCCTGAAGGTCATGAGCTCAGTGAGAGCTACCAGCCAGTGGGGGCTCACAGCACCCCTGGAGGTATGCCACCCCTCCATGAAGGTTTGCCAGTTCACTGAGCAGATGTCTGTTGCTGCTAAGCTCCTTTGAGCAGCTGTAGTATGCACATTCACAGCTGGAATGGCATTGAGATTTGGTGCATGTGCATGCAGAGACCTCACAAAAGCTTTTGGTCCAGTTGTGGTTTGCACCTGTGATGGCTGCCAGTAGCACAATCTGCACGGCAGATCATGCGTTGAGTTGCAAATCAGTCCACAGCCTGTTTGAGGTGGCATGACTTGCGTGCAAACATGTATAATTCAGATCAAACAAACCAGGTGCCTGGCTGGTATACAATCTTCACATATGTGCAGTGTGCACTCAGACAGTGTGGCAGCTGCAGGCAATGGCATCATGCATGTGGACAGCGGTGCAAAGCCCCTTGTGCCCTACCCTGTGGGCATTTCTGGGCAGGGCATTGCCCGCCAGCCCAGCAGGAGCAGGCTTGCAAACAGCCATGTAGCTGACGGTCCTGTGGGTCAGCTTCGCAATGTCCTTGACCAAATTGTGTCTTCAATCTTGCTGCAACCTGATTAAGTGATTGCACATTTGACAGATGAAAGTTTGTCTTCAATACAACTTCCAGGATTCACAGGCTGGGTCTGGTCCTTTGCTGAATTGTGCAGGCTGAATACTAGAACTAGTGATTGTTGGCAACTGCTTCATCTGTGTTCTTCAGTGCCTGTTGGGCATCCATACTCAAGCAACACGCAGTTCTATTACAGCTGGCTGTGTGCAGTCTCTCACCTTTGCAGCATGGTTTCCTGTCTTTCAGGCGCCAGTAGCATCTGGCAGGTGAGATCTGCAGCGTCTGTGACATCTGGCAGTATCTGCTGTGCAGGCAGCCCAAGTGATGCCAATGCCGGCCTGGTCCACATCCAGAGTAGTGCCAAGCCGCTGGTGCCCTACCCTGTGGGCATCTCTGTGCAGCCCCACAGTCAGGACCACCGCAGGAGCCGCTTTGCTGAGGAGAGCCATGCAGCCAGCAGGGCTGCCATGACTCCCCACCCCATCAGGGACGTCCAGAATAGCCCCCAGGTGTGAGCTCACTGCCACCTGACGAACACAACGTTCTCCTATGCAACAGCTGATACGTCTGCATGATGTCCAAGTGCAACCATTGGCTTCAGATGTGCCTTCTGCTACTTCAGTTGTTACATACAACTACTCAACACGTACTACTCTGCATCACAACGGCAGTGCTGGTTGCTGAGAGGTTCTTGCGGCTTTCTTGTGCTTCTTGTGCATGTGAAGGCATCACAACATCGTTCAGCAGCCAATAGCTCCATCGTCAGTACTGTCCATCAGTCCAGCTGTGCTCTGTGTTTGCGCTGTGTCTGTGGCATGTCATCGATGATAGTTTGCACAAGTGGGTTCTTGTTCTAAGCATGCGCCATGGCAGGCAGCGTCTGTCTGCCAAAAGCATCCAGTAGGCAGCAGCTGCTTTGACAATACATGGCAGCTCTTGATCTGCTGTTTCTCCATAGGTCAAGTCAGATGCAAGAGCAGCTGAGCAGGCAGACACCTTTGAGCATGCAGCAGAGCCTGCGGCAAACGCTCAGCATGAGATTCCAAAGAGTATGTCTGCCATGATGTTGCCTAGGGCTGTAGCCCTGGCCAAGGCAACTGCCCTGCCCCTGCCAGCTTCTGTGGGTGCAACTCCTGGTGAAGCACCTGCCAGAGCCAGTGGCAATGCTCAAGTGGGTTTGTTTGCCTTGACCAGGCTTAGGCACCTAGCATGTTAGGACCTGTACGGTGGTATGCCTGTGTACTAGCTGCTTGCTTTGTGCAGAGATGATGTTGCCTTTGCATGGCAGCATTGACTGATGATAATGTGTGAACCACTCTCCATCAAGCCCAGTGAAAACCCCTGGCTTCAACAGCGCAACTGTGCAAGACTGCACATGAAAATGCGCTTCCCAACCTTGTGCAGGATCGCCTGCCTGCCCTCAGCATTCCTGATGCTGGCGTGCATTGCCAGAAATGCTGCATCTCACATTCTTTCTGCAAGGCATACCTTTGCGCATTGGTGTTGCACAAGATCACACAGGACTGCATCTCAAGCTCATGTATAATTTGTACAACAAAAGGGATATGACCTGCAGGCTGTCGGGAGGTTGTTGGAGTTTGCTTCAGATGCCAAAGTGGCCACTCCTGCTGGCAGAGGAGGCACAAATGCAGAAGGCGCGCAGCCTATGGAGGCTGACATGTCCCTCACCGGCTCTGCTCAGGTTACTTGCAGCTTACAATGGCCTCCTGCATGCAAGCAAGCAAGCATCTCATTGTTCCATGGAGCTTGCTTGCTTGCTTGCTGCTTGTTTGCTTGCTTGCTTGTTTACTTGCTTGCTTGCTTGTTTGCTTGCTTGTTGCTGATATGCAGGCTCCTTGGCTTGTGCCATGACAGCCAGTCAAGCTTGCTGCTGTCCAATGACAGCCAGTTGTATCAGGCAACAATTGAGAACTCACTAGACTGCACTACTTGAATATGTTCAGCTTGCAAAGCTGTCTCAGGGCTGCTGGGGCAGTCTTGGCTGTAAGCCTTGATGCCAATCTTTTGCAACTGCATGCTGCCCTGCAACCTGTCAAATGCTGCAAAAACAGAGCTGCATGCATGCCTGTATTGATCAAGTATGAATTCTGCTGTGAGGGTCAGATGTGCCGCATTGCAGGATGATCAGGCAGAGATGATGAATCGCAATGCATTGCACGCTCTGATGGGGCTGGAGGCCACTCCCATCAAAGCCGGCGGATTCAAATACATCCACAGAGACACAGGGCTGATCTTTGAAATCGCCCCAGCAACCCCTGACTCAGCAGGTGCGAAAGCACCTGCTCGTGTCACCAAAGCAAAGGCCATCTTCATGTTGCTCTGCTGCTTAGCAGCAGGTCATGAGGATTGGGACTTTCAGTCACAAACAGTCATAGCAGTAAAAGAGCAGTGCACAGCCGTTCACGCAATCACTGTGCAAGTTGCAAGGCAGGACTATTGATGCTTTATGATTTACATGCTGTTACCGATAACATAGGTGACAAGTTTGCTGCCTGGAGTTATTATCACGCCTTGTTGAAACGCCCTGCAGACATGCATTGTATGGCTTGACTATCAAGCTGGTCTCAAGGCATGCTGCTGTGATTGGACCTATTACACAGGATGCCATGGCTAATCTGACCAAGCCAGGAATGTATCATGCTACATGCGCAGTGACTCATGCTATCCACCTTGGTCTGCAGGGCAAGAGAGTGATGCTGACAGTGGAGAGCCTGAGCTTTGCTTCAACCCAGTGTCATTGGGCAAAGCTGTAGAAATGCTGCCGTCGTATTTGCAGTACGAAATCAAGTTTGGCGCAAGTCAGCGGCAGACCCTCGTAGGCAGGATCATGGAGGCACTTGGAAAGTGCAAAATTCTACACAAAGACATGCAGTGCTAAAACTGGTGTTAGGCTGCGCTGTGACTGAGTAAAGGCCTTGAATACTACACCAGCAGCCAGGCACAATGTCTTTGCTGTATCCTGGTGATTAGCATGCTGCAAGACTGAGTCAGAGACTGGCTACCCAATTTGCTGTACCTGAGCGTCCGGCGTATCTGTACATATTCAAATCTGTATTACCATCTTCGTCAGAATAGTAGTGCTGGATTTGACTTTTGGTACATCATGAATGGAAAACGGATTGCACTTTGACTGACTCTACTTTTGAAAGATGAATGTGGCGTTGTGAAGGTGTAGCATTTGTCACCATGGTTCAAGTTCTATGTGCTTTGGTTGTACTGTGGAACCCTGCTGTCTTGATGATACCCTCATTGCATCAATGACGTACATCACTGCAAGGCCATCTGCTGTGCTTGCTGCACATTGCAAAGCCGATCTGTCTGCATTTGGACCCAGAGCTTGCTGTATAGCAGCCCCCAATAGCTGAGTGCCATGCTGAAAGGCTGACCCTGAACCTCTCTGTGATGCAACAACCTGCGCACAACAGAACCTTGCGTCAAACTACCTAGCAGCACATGCAGGCCCCATATATGCATGCCGCTCACCCTGCGCTGCTAGCACGCATATTCATCCAGAACAGGGTTATCCAGACAACTTGATGGCAGCAAACTACAGATAGTAACAGACGACCTTGCTGCTGACAATGAAATACCAGTCACACCTGCTTTTGGTGGTTGGTAATCTCAAGGCTTCCTGTAGATATATTCAAGACAGCCCCGCCTGCATCTGCCCCTATCACCATCTGAGCACATGATGGGGCTTTGCCAAGTAGCCCCAGGGTCACATGGGCCTGAATCTCTGGCATGCGATCATCAGTAGGCTGTTGATAGGGAGGGCTAGCTGGGTGATCACTACCCCAAATCCCGGAGGATGCTGCTGCTTGTGGTATCAGCGTCAGCTGTACTGAAGCATAGTCTTCACTGGTGGCTTCCTTGACCTCACTGTCTGCTCTGTCCTACAACATTGCATCAGCACCTTCTCAGACAGAGTCCTGGTCAACTGCCGTGTCAGCTCAAAAGTTGGCTGCTAGTTCAGCTTGCCTAGTATGTAGCATGCCAGGTGCTATATTAGCTTATGTACCAGCTACTGTGTCACCAAAAAGTCAATATGTGTGGTGAGCTATGTACTAGCCTGGGCAGGGCCAGCCGCACATGTATATGAGAATCAAGCATGAACAGGTGCAAGAATCAAGCATGAACAGGTGCAAGAATCAAGCATGAAGGGAGGGGGGAGGGGGGAGGGGGGAAGAGCAGGAGCAGGTCAGAGGGCAGCAGAGACTGACCGGCAGAGGGGACGCCATGGTCTTCAGATGTGCGCTCACACCGCTCACCTCTGCCTGTAACACAAACCTGCACATCATATCCACTCTTGCCTAGTAGGCCATGTAGAGCACACATGCAAGCGCGCTAGAAGTTTACTTGTGTGCGTTGTCAGCTCACCGACTGCATTGGTGACCACACAAGGTAGGTGTGGTGCAAATCTTACAAATGTAACAACAGGTGGCAAATGGCATCCCATACGAGGACTGTTTGCTGCTACAGATTGAATATGCAGACCGTAGTTGTGCCAACACAGCAGCATTTCATTTTTGTTTCACTTCATACCTAAGCAGGTCAATGACATGCGACCCAACAGCCCCCACGACCCCCCCTCCCTGGGTCTCATCAGCCCACCAGTCCCACTTGCGGCCCCCTGACGGCGCTGGTAAGGTAATTGTAACGTCCACCCAGCGTACTTGACCAATCTGGCCTGCTTGAAGGTGCTCTCGGGCTAGTTGGGCCATGGGTGTAAACCTGAGCTCATGGTCAACAATTGCTACCTGCAAGCAGTGGCGTTGCTGCTATACTTGTCTTTGTCTATCTGCCTAATGAACTTCATTTGTGTGGCTGTTGCAGTTGGAAAACACATGTTGAGCGGCCCGGGAACCACACCTCAAGAAGAACAAATCCAGCAGACCATTGTAGAAATATGCTGTACACACACAGCAGCAAGGAATGACAGGACATTGCTGTGGCTGCATATTTGGACACTGCTGATGGGATGCAGGTAGCGTATCCGCAGTCATGCAGAGACACGTGAAGAGAAAAGGAATAAACATGCAAATATTTGCCTGGTCAGGGTGCTGTTTTGCTGCCTCCACCATCTGTTCTGCCTCCTGTCCATTCATGGCCATTGGCTTGTCGCAGATGACATGCTTTCCTGCCTCCAGTGCAGCTGCAACATGGACAGCTGATGTCAGACTCATCATCAGACAAGAGGACAGGGAAGACTGGACACAAGTCTAAGCAGTGATGAAGGATGGGCTTCCTGCAGCATTGTGATAACGCGTGGGCATCAAGACAACACAGCTGTCTTGATGATCACAGCATCGTAAGTAGCAGGGACAGACCATAGCAGGGTTGTAGCTATGAAGCTATGATTGGGTATTCAGGCATGCATCAGCGTCCATTAGTGTCAGGAAGCGCAGACAAAAGAGCACTGTACACCACACTCAAGGCAGGGGAGCAAAGGTCAGGTTGAACATAGCACAACAGACACATTGCCCACATACCAAAATGCTGCTTTGAACGCACACAAGTAGTGCTTTATGAGCCAGCAACCATGTGGGGACGCAGTTGCAAGCAGCAGCTAGGAAGCTGACATGGCAGTTGTCCAGTGTAAAATCACGTGACACAGGCACATGCACATCTGATGCCTGGTGCAAATCAGGTTTCTTACCTAGGAACTGCTGGCAGTGCAAGTATGGTGGGGTGACTATAGATACCACATCCACTGCAGAGACACAGCACATGCAGCAGCTCAGGGTTGTGTATATTGGCAAAACAGCCAAAGACAAGCACTGTTCAGCCCGGCAACAAAAGCAAGCTGCATACCGTCTTCACAAGCACAAAGGTCCTCTGCACTAGAGAACCAGAGTTTGATGCCATTCTGTAATCAGCCGCACTTCTTGGTTAGCTCATCAGATGCAGTGCATATGGGGCATGACATCCTGTTCAGTGGACTGCCATGGCAAGAACATAAATTTTTCTTCATTGCAAAGCATGTTTTGTACGTAGTGCTTGCATAAAAGAGGTTCAGAGGGTAGTACTATGTCAAGCTTGCCTGCTCAGCAACCTGTCTTGCACGCTGTTGACCCCTTGAGAAGATGGCTGTCACTTCTAGATCAGCTTTGCGGAACTGTGGCAGTTGCACCTGCAGCCATCAAGTTGTCAAAACTGCAACAGTTCCAGGAGCCAGCAGTTGAGACTCGCTGCTTTGAGAGACAGACCGTGATTCCCCAGCCTGTCCCCAAGATGCCAACCTTGACCCTGTCTTCTAGACGTATCTGCAGCATGATCTAGTCCGAAGCAACACCCTGGCAACTCTGCTATGAGAACGCTTATGCAGGACAGCCTGGCTCTGGATCACCTGACCTTGACTGGTCGGCGACTCTTGTATCGTCCGTACACTACGGTGGATCCCACAGTGGTGACAGCGATGATCCCACAAGTCCAAGCTATGCCTTTGGCAAACGAAGCCATGGCGGGGCCATAACGCGAAAGAGGATCGATCGCTCGGGCATAGTCCAGCTCATTCAAGGGGCCATCGAACTTAGGCCTTCTTGTAGACATGCAGCCTTCCTCTCTACGTAAGGATAAAGTCGAACTGTTATTGCGTCTAAGACGTAAGGTCTCACGCTGAAACGTTTGCAAGCCAGGCGATCACGACTGTGAGTTCCGTGCACAAATCACTTCCTCCGCGGACTGACAATCGCGCTTCATACATGCTTTCACTCCGAAGACTCACCCTTTCCCAGGCAGCCAGAAGATGAGAAACGCTCTACAAACGCTTGCAGTGACCTAAAATGGTCGTGTGATCTGGCTTTACTATACATGCTTGCACAGGATTTTCGTCCCTCACTCAACAGATCTAGGAGTATGCCAGGACGACCAAACTTCAATGCAGTCGTCAGGCAAACAAGCCAGACAGCTCTTGAGGTGAGAGTTGTTCAAGTGCACCTGCAAACTGCACCTGCCAGGTCTAACGTGAATCCCTTGGCAGGCAAACCCACCTGAAGTTGGAGCGATCACGAAGCTTAATCTTAACAATCGAGGTGCGCGTAAGCCCATGTTCTTTTGGGCCCCAACAGGGCATCCGTTCTTCATATTGTGGTGAACGCAGGGCTGGTGATCATACCTTCTGGTCTGCTGGAAGCAAATCTGGTAGAAATTGACCTGAGTGGCAACGGACTCGTACGGTCAGGCACTATCCTGAAGTAGTCTCGCAGGATCTTTTCACCGCTCTAAACAAGCTGTTTCTGGTATTGTCAACAGCTCCTCCAGCTTTCCTGACTATCTTATGCTGTGTGTGCAGCACAACAGGCTTAGCCAATCTGCGTCATTTACAAAAGCTTGTATTGACATCAAACCACATCACTGAGCTGCATGACTTGACTGGCCTGCCAGTTTTACAGCACCTGCTGCTTCAAGGCAATCTCCTGTGTACCCTGCAAGACATTGGCCTTGATATGCTGGTAAGCATCCATTCAGTCCCAGCTTCAGATCATGGCTTGTAATCTGTACTTAAACAGTGAACTGGAGCGCTCCACATGTTACACAGAACTCTCTGCCAGTTTGTCATACAGCCATGTACCGGCGCTCAACAAGACAACATGCGCAGCATGCATGAAGCCCTCACAACATGCTGACCACAGCTGATAAGCGCAACATCAGCAGTGGCTTGACTACTGCAGGCACGATTACCACAGCTGCAGAGCCTGTATCTTCAGAACTCAGACAAATCACAGCCCAACCCAGTATGCAGCAGGCTTGAGTATAAGAGTGTGGTTCTGACCAGTCTCACACATCTCAGAAATCTGGATGGCGAGAGGCGACCATCTTGCACTGGTAAAGCACGCTGCCCTTCTGTCTCTGTCTGATGAATCATGTGTACTCAATCTGAAATGATGAGCATGAGGAGCTTGCAACTTGTGAGTGCTGCTATGTATGTAATTGTGACAGGTGTACACCAATAGAATGCATGTTATCCAACAGACACAAGAATGTCTCAAGTCGAAAAGACCCTAGATAAGTCGTGTTTTGCTCCTTTGTGTCATACCACATGGCATATCCTTACTCTATCTGAGCTTTGTTTGAGGAGCTAGAGCAAAAGCAACATGCCATCAACAACTGATGTGTTGAGTGCAATGCAGATGCAGACGAAGTGGCCTTCAAGGCAGATGACTTACTGCCCAACATTAGCAAACTGTCCAGTGACGAGGTAGACATAAGCAGGTTTTTACCATCAGAGTGGGAGGCTTGGTTGGCAGAAGATGGTGATGTTGGCGCACAACAAGCCCACAGTGATCTCCATCAGGCTGGGGCAGCCACAGCAAAGGTGCTGGATGAGTGCAATGTCCTGAGTGGCGTTTTGAGGGATGAACTTGCCAAAACGGATAGGCTGCTGAAGCAGTGAGCACTTCATGAGAGTCATGCTTGAAAGTCTTTGAGCACTTTGGGCATGTTATGCTCGGTGTTTCATTTGTTCAGCACCAGCCCAGATGGCATTGCAGTCATGTAGTGTCATCAACAACCGCGACTGTTACACATACAACGTTAGATGTGGCATATGCTATGTCTGAGAGCAAGCACCAAACTGGCCTTCATGTAGCAGAGTGGAATCACAATGAAACTTGTCATGTACAGTGACATTACGTGTGTCAATGGACAAAGAGTACAAAGCTTGCTCTCCTCATTTACATGGCTCTACTCAGCAGCTGCATCTTCAGCTGCTGGAGCCTCCTGATCTGCAGCACCTGCCTGCTCGGCTGCAGCAGCAGCTTCAGCTGCAGCCTTCTCATCAGCAGCCTGCTTGGCCGCCAAAAGAGCTGCTCTGATTGCATCCTTCTCTATCATGGCCTTTGAAAGCATCTCTGTGAAAACCTCTTCATCTGATGGAGGAGCACCGTTCTGCTGCTCCAGGGCTGCCTTGACCTGAACCACAAGCAGTGGGTTTACTCTTTGCTCCCTTGATCACAACCTGCATGAGCTTTCTGAGGCATGCCCATGCTGCTATCTGGTACTGTAGTATTGAAGGACAAAGCCAGTCTTAGATTGCATCAGAGATTTGGTGCTGGTTGGCATGAAACACAGACTTCACTACCTAACCACAGCGCACCGCATTTTTCAACAAAACAGCCATGTTTTGCGGAGCATAACTGCTCAATTGACACCAGGCTCATTGCAAGAGTGTCATGTTGAAAAGTCAGTGTGGAAATTGGCAAAAGAGACTTGTATGACTCACCCCTGTGATCTTCTCAGCGAATGTGCTGTTCAGCGCTGCCAGCACAGCTGTGGAATCACGCTTCCAGCCCTCCAATTCCTGTGCCTCTGCCCTGGCAGCTGCCTCAGCAGCTGCTATCTGCATCACATGGATACCATGCAAGCTGACCCGACTAGATACCTGCTTTGCTTTCAGTCTCATCCCACACGATACATGCTAAACAACATGTGCCTTCTGTTGGAAGCACGTGCTACACTGGCTGCTTCTGATTCACTTTCAGTCTCACTTTATGTGACACAAGCTAACGTACTGAGCGCAGGTACATAAGATAGCCACCTCTGCTTTGCTTTCAGCCTCATCCCACATCACACATAACACAACCTAACTCACTGAGCACATCTGCTGACAAGCTGCCAACACATGCTCACCCCTAGCCAGCTCTGCTTCGGTTTTAGCCTCGTCTATCTTAACACACATGCTCAGAAGGTCAGCACACGTGTCGTAACACAAGGCTCAAAGTGAAGCAGAGCTGGGCAATGAGCAACCACAGAAACACTTTCAATGACCAAAAAGTGCTTACTCTGGCCAGCTCTGCCTCATACTCGGCCTTGGCAGCGTCGCGATCAGCCTGCTCCTGTTGACCCTGGGCCTCTGCCTTTCGCAGAGCATCTGCCACCACGCTAGCCACCACAGCCC